>Ga0265295_1000195_pt1 | contig 125607 bp, 126 predicted proteins | sample Munlansysbiofilm_FD_192503 | JGI IMG/M metagenome (GOLD analysis project Ga0265295, IMG submission 192503) | Leachate microbial communities from a municipal landfill in Southern Ontario, Canada - Methane capture system biofilm | ecosystem: Engineered > Solid waste > Landfill > Unclassified ...
AAGGCGGAGAAGAAGAATTCAAATATAAACAGTGCCTCATCCTCAGAAGCGACCTAAAACTCAGCTGCGGAAAAATGTGTGCCCAGGCAGCCCATGCCTCCATCGGCGCCTACGAAAAAGCCTCCCTCACCGACAAAAAAGAATGGCTCAGAGAAGGCCAGAAAAAAGTCGCCCTCAAAGCGCCAAGCGAACGTGCCCTCTACGAACTCAAATTCGCCGCAGAAATGGCAGGCGTCCCTGCCTCTTTGATCGTCGACGCAGGATACACCGAAATCCCCCCCGGAACCATCACGGCGCTTGGCATCGGACCCGCAAAAGCTGAAATAATCAATAAAATAACCGGACACCTCCCCCTCCTCTAACATGAAACCATCCACCCACCCACTCGAAATCGACCTCGGCATGCGGTACTACGCCACAAGCAGGCCCGGAATCGGCGGACGCCTCCGGACCACCCCCGAAGACTTCATCGTCGAAGAACTCCCCATCACCTTCACCAACACCGGTCCCTACACCATCTGCAAACTCACCAAACGCTCCTGGGAACACCAGCACGCCATGCACGAAATCACCAACCGACTGCGCATCAGCCAGAAACGCATCGGATGGGCAGGCACCAAAGACAAAAACGCCGTCACCACCCAGTACATCTCCCTCTACAACGTCCCGGCAGAAATCCTCGCCAACCTCAACATCAAAGACATGACCATCGAACCGGTCGCAACCCACCAGTTCTCCCTCGGCCTTGGAAACCTCGTTGGAAACAGATTCAAAATCACCCTTCGGGACTGCGAACCGGAAAACTTGGCCAAAAACACCGCTGAAATCGCAGGCGAAATCGCTGCAGGAATCCCCAACTACTACGGACTCCAGAGATTCGGCGCCCTCAAACCCGTAACCCACAAAATGGGATACCACATCCTCAGAAACGAATTCAAAGAAGCCGTCGACCTCTACGTCGGAGGCTGCTTCCCGCACGAATCCGAACAGATCCAGAACGCCCGCCGGGCATTCGCCGAAACCGGAGACGCGAAAACCGCCCTGTATGAACTGCCGCCCTGGCTCTCTTACGAGCGGATCATGCTCGACTCCCTCGCCAAAAACCCCGGCGACTACGGAGCGGCCCTCCAGGCAATGCCCCCAAAACTCCTCTCCATGTTCGTCTCCGCATACCAGTCCTGGCTCTTCAACATCGCCCTCTCGAAACGGTGCGAAGAAAACGCCCCCCTCAACGAACCAAGAGTCGGCGAACACCTCGAATTCACGAACGGACGAATCGACACCGTCACCGAGAAAAACATCGCGACCGCCCGCCAGCACATGAAACGCGGAAGATGCTTCGTCGTCGGCTGGATGCCCGGAAAAACCCTCCCGGTAGCTCCGGGACCCCTCGAAGAGACCATGACTGCCCAGATGGAAAAAGACAATATCTCCATGCAGAGCTTTGCCGACGCAACAGAGTTTGTAAAAACCAACTTCGACGGAGCCCACAGAAGAATTTCTCTTGCGACCGAAGTAGAAACTGCGGTCTTTGAAAACAGCGTGCAGCTGAACTTCGTTCTGCCGCCCGGACATTACGCCACGACAGTCGCAAGAGAGTTCATGCAGGCAGCTCCCGAAAAAATGGTCTAACGGCCAATCTTTTTTTATCAGCCGGATTAATCCCGGCTTCGCGATACCTATAAGGTGCCTGCAGGCAACTCTACACCTATGAGGAAATGTGCATTTCTCCTGGTACTTATCCTGATTTTTGCCGTTATTTCAGCCGCAGGATGCACAACTGAGGCCATACATCTCGACACGGACAAAAAACCTTACTCATCGGATACGCCGGAGATCGGCGGGGTCTTCAACATGTATGCCTACGATGACTTCGTCATGTGGGAATACATCGTTGATACGGAAGAAAAAATAATCTACGGAATCAATTTTAACGAAGGAGTCATCCCGGAAAAGGACTGGAAACTAAAGAGTGAAGAGGCACTCGCCGCCATCAAAGAGTATCACGCGGCCAAGTACGCGGACGCATTCGAAATAAAGGATGTCACGATCCGCGAACAGTATGAAGACGGCCTGTATAAGGCCTATTGGACCTATGTATCGCCCGACGAGCTGACGTTCTCGGTGTTAACCGGAACAACTTAGAATTTGTCGTGCCAGTACCCGGTGACCCTGCCATTCAACGCGAGCTTCCCGAGCCGCTTGTCGATCTCCGGCAGGATGTCTCTGGGCGTGGACCCCGCGAGCGGCGTTCCCGGAAGGGGCGTCAGGTAATGGACATGGGCCGTTCCATAGCGGGTCACGTCAGAAACGAGGGAGAGGGTCGCCTCTTCATCCTCGTCCGACGCAAACGGGAAGCCGAAGATCACATCGACCACGGGGGTCAGCCCGACTTTTTTACAGATCTCGAGTGCCGAATAGACATCGGCGACCGTATGTCCCCGGCCCATTTTCCGGAGAACGGCGTTGGAGCCCGACTGCGCCCCGAAATGGAGCTTGGTGTTCGAGCAGAACTCAGTCACGAGTTCGGCGGTCTCCTGAATAACGAACTCGGGTCTGACCTCGGACGGAAACGTCCCGAAGTAAATATTGTTCTTCGGCATCGAAGACAAAAGCCGGCGAAGTTTTTCCACATCCGGAACGCGGCCGTCCGCCGAACCGTAGGCGAACGCGTTCGGGGTTACAAACCTCACATCCTGATATTTTTCGGCCATTGACAGAATCGCCTCCCGGGATCGGTGACGCATGCGTCTTCCGTGCAGACAGGGGGTCTGACAGTAGGCACAGGAAAACGGGCAGCCGCGGGAGAGTTCGATATAGCCTTTCATTCGCGAAAACGAGGGGAATGCATCCAGCCTGATCGAATGATCGATCGGGATAAGGGGGGAGCCCCGGCAGGCAACGCCCGGAATTTTCGTCGCGTCTTCTCCAGCTTCAAGAGCGGCAAGAAGACGCGGGAGTGTGCGTTCGCCTTCGCCGACCACGACATAGTCCGCGATAAGAGAGACCTCCTCCGGGCAGGAGGAGGGGTGCGGCCCGCCGACAATCGTGATCTGCTCGGCGGATTTGATCTCGTCGACGTATTTTGGATAGTCGAGACTATTCAGACTATAACAGATCACATCCCCGCCGTCAGCGGGCGAATCGACCGGCTCGAGGATATACCCGTATTTTTCGGACGCGGCATACAGGGCAGCATAGGAGTTTCTGGCCGCTGCGATGAAACGCCAGGTTATCCGCATTATGCGAAAGAAACGGTCCCGCTGGTTCCGTCAACGGTGACGACCCCGTCTGTCGGGAGGTGCCCCTTGAGACGGTCGACGGTCGGGATCTCCGCAATGATCGCCCCGGTCGCTATGATCGTTTCGCACTCGGTGTTGATGATGGCGGCAGGAGCTGCATGATTTTTCGCGAGGGAATATAAGACATAGGAGCCGACGGTCGAACCTTTTCCGTACGGGAATACCAGGACTTTTCCGGCGATCGATTTGCCGAAGAGGGGGTGGGTTTCGTCGATGACGATGCCGGTTTTCGGATCGACACCTCCGAGGAAGGATATGGGTGTATCGGTTATCAGGAGAGGGCCGGTTCCGGTCCCTTTTGCAATGCTTCGTCCCTGTATTAACATTGGTTAATAATATGAGAGGGGACATTTTATAGTTTTACTAAGCCAATATCCTATCACGCAATGACAGCATTTCTGAATGGTTTACTGAATGAACAGCCGGTTTCCCTGACGGTGAACGGACGGGGGCTTGCGACCGTGATGATGATGAAAGATATGACCGAGGAGTTTGCGGCCGGGTATCTGACGACGGAGGGGATCGTCCCGTATACGGATATCGAGTCGGTGATGCAGACGGAAACGGGTGTGAGCGTGCTGACGAAGAATCCGTTCAAGGTCCTGCTGCCGAAGAAAAGCGTGGTCTCGGGCTGCGGGGGTACGGCGTCGTATCTGGATCCGGAGAAGATGCCGGTGCTTGAGTCCTGCATCCCGATCCCGAAGGATATTTTGAACCACGAATTTTCGAGCCGCGTGATCAAAGCCGGCGGATTTGGAGCGGCGGCGTTTGCCGAAGGAATGGTCGCGGCCTGTGCGGAAGATATCGGGCAGTTTACGGCTTTGGATAAAGTCGTCGGCCGCTTACTCATGGAAGGGATCCCGCCGGAAAGCACCGCAGTCCTTGTGTCAGGAAAGGTGACGGCAGACATGGTAAGGAAATGTCTGCATGCAAAGATCTCGGTGCTGGCATCAAAGCAGCCGCCGACCTATCTCGCGGCCGAAGTGGCGAAGAACGGCAAGCTGACGCTTGTGTATTGAGCGTAAAATAATAGTCAATCGCCTTGTTAAATTCACGTGTGCGGTACGTATTATTCAAGATATGAATTATCCGGTGTGTTCTCCACCCAATTCGGGACGGGTAGTACTGGGTGTGGACACATGAGATAAAACCAACCGCGAATCGGCGCGAATCCGCCCTTCGGGCGAGGCGAATCGGATTTGCTGATCCTCACTCTCGCTCGTCCCTTCATCGGGACCGTTCGGGCAAATCCTGTCGGTGCCCCGGCACCTCCTGAAGGAAATATTTAGGGAATTTTTTAATGAAAAAGAGGGGGGAGAAATTACTATCGGGAGCCGCTGGGGCGGCGACAGGATTTGCCCGAACGATCCCGATGAGGGATGAGTAAGACAGCGAAGCTGGATTGCGAAAGTGAGGATAAGCAAATCCGATTCATCTCGCCCGAAGGGCGGATTCGCGCCGATTCGCGGTTGGTTATTTTTATGTTTCCACACCCAAAAAACTCCTTTACGAATTAGACTTACACAAACACCGCATAAATCTTATTTAAAAAAGAGGGGGTCAGCAGATATTCTGAGAATTATTTTCGAAGCTGAATGATCAGCTTCGCAACATTATCGCCGAACTTCTCCAGCGTTGCCATGCCTTCTGCATCCTTCGCGACATCGCCCGGTGCATGGCCGAATGCGATATTCCAGTAGGAAGACCCGCAGACGATCATATCCGAGATGAAAAAGGACATCAGCATTTCCTGCAGGGTCGAAGTCAGACCGCCGCGGCGTGCCACGACAACCGGACCGCCGACTTTCCCTGAAAGCCAGTTCCCGTTCGCCCGGGCAACCATCGACACACGCTGGATAAGATTCATCATATCCCCGCGGGCCGTTCCAAAGTAAACCGGCGCTCCCAGAATGAGACCGTCTGCCTCCTTGATATCATCAAGCATATCGTTCAGCCCGTCTTTCAGGCAGCATTTTCCGTTTTTGCCGCACTCGCCGCAGGCAATACATCCCTGGATCGGATTCCCGCGAAGAGAGATGATCTTTGCCGAGAGCCCCCTCTTCTCGATCGCGTCTTTGCAGACATTCAGTGCAAACTCGGTGTTTCCTTTCGCCCGCGGGCTTCCGGAGATCAAAACGACATCTGTCATACCTAATACTTGTCTCGCAGAAGTAAAAAAAGATGGATGTTAGTTCGTAACAACGCGGGTGTTTTTGCCCATCAGTTTCCCGCACTGGATCTTGCCCATCACCAGAATATTGACGCCGCGGACCTCGGCAGATATGATGCCCGGACGAAGCAGGACGTTCCCATCCGACTTGATCACCCGGACTTTTGCATTATCGCAAACCGTAAGCTGCTCCTCACCCGAATTCAGCTCCCCTTCAATAACCGAGTCATGACAGATCACCGCACCATTGCAGGTCACATTTCCGGCGACGTGGGACTCGGAGCATAAAAAGAGTTTTCCGGTAACGACGAGATCACGCCAGAAAAATGTACGGGGAGGAACAAGAAAATCGCCATCGATCATGACCGAGCCGCGGAAATATGATCCAGGCTCTGCCGTGTGCAGATTATCTTTTACTAATACTTTCATGCTACCCCAAGTATGCTTATTAATCCTTCTACCTCAGGCATATTAATATGTTCTGAATTATAGGTGCTTCACAGGAAAACCGCCAGGATTTCCATCAGCAGAAACACAAAGAGAGCCGCAAACATCCCGTACTTCAGATACGTCGTGCAGTTTGACGCGGTCAGTTCCTTAGACGTTTCAAACTTCAGCGCCCTCAGCGTGACGAGAAGGATGAACGCATCCACGACGCCGATCAGGACCAAATACACAACGCCCCAGGTCAGGAACGGAACGAAACTGCAGAGAACGGCACAAAGAACAAAAATCACGGCAAAGACCGCGGTTTTTCTGACCCCGATCTGCATCGGAAGGGTCCGTGCCCCGCCGATCCGATCTCCCTCGATGTCCTCGGCATCTTTGAGCAGTTCACGGGCAAGTGTTCCAAAGAACGTGATGGCAAAGAGCGGCAGCATGACCAAAAATGATCCGGGACCGACCAGAAATCCGCCAAAGAGGAAAATGCTTCCCGAAAGATAAGCTACGCTCAGATTACCGAGGAAGGGAATCCCCTTGAACTTTGCCGCATAGATGATCAGGATGAAAACATTGACGAGAGCGATGGCGAGACACCAGACGTTCGTGAAACAGGCGGCAAGGATCCCTGCACCAAAAAGGACCCCTGCCCAGACGACGGCTCCTTTCGGAGAAACTTTTCCCGAGGGGATCGGACGGTCAGGCCGGTTGACTTTGTCGATATCCAGATCAAAGTAATCATTCAGTACGTTCCCTGCCCCGCAGATCACGAGAACGATGAAGAACAGCAGCACCGCAAAAAGCGGCTGCGTGCCGCTAGCGATAAAGTAGGCGATCCCTGCGGTGACTCCTGAGACGCCTGCGTTCATCGGACGGATGATTTTTCCATAGCCAGCCAGACTCATGTATCTGTATGTTTGGGTGTGCCGCTTCGAAAAAGATATCCCCCCGCGCCGCAAATATTTGTGGGAATCAGGACATGTAGCCAAGCCAGGATATGGCATCAGCCTCCTAAGCTGAAGATCTAGGGTTCGAATCCCTACATGTCCGTTAACATTTTTAGGGGTCAATCATGGAATGCAGGGAGATCACGGAAGGGAGTACTACATTTACCGCTCCGGTCCAGGACGATACAACACAATTTCCTCCCGGCTCAGCCCCGGTCTTTTACAATACTAAAATGGAGTTCAACCGCGATATGACGGTACTCCTCACAAAGATCATACAGCCGGAAGATTATCTTGATGCGATGGCGGCGACCGGTGTTCGCGGCCTCAGGATCGCCAACGAAGCAAAAATTCCGGTCACGATCAACGACCGGGACGAGCAGGCGGTCAAAATCATCAGATTCAATGCGGAAAAACTCGGCGGCGACATCAGTGTGACCTGCGATGATGCGAACCGGCTGATGTGCACGGCCCGGTTCGATTCGATCGACCTCGATCCGTTCGGCACGCCGATACCTTTTCTCGATGCCGCCTCACGGGCCGCAAAACATTATCTTTTTGTCACGGCGACGGACACGGCCCCCCTCTGCGGAGCCCATTTCAAGGCAGGGTGCCGCAGATATTTTGCGACGCCGAGAAACACCGAGTATCACGCAGAAGTCGGTCTTCGGATGATGATGGGGACGATGGCCAGAGAGCTCGTGAAGTACGACCGCGGCATGAAACCGATCCTGAGTTTTGCGAAGTCCCACTACTTCCGTTCACATGTCAGGGTCATAGGCAAAGTCACCGCCGCCGAAGAAACGATTGCGCAGATCGGTTTTGTCATGCAGTGCCCAAAGTGCCTCTACCGAGCCGAACAAAAAGGCGCTCTCTACCCAAAAACGCAGATATGTCCACACTGCGGCGTCGAGACCATACCGGTAGGCCCCTTATGGATGGGACCTCTGCAGGAAAAGGAGGTCCTCACCGAAATGCAGACAGCCCTGCCCGATATGCAATTTGGAACAAAAAGACAGATGGAAAAACTGCTGACGTTCCTGCTCGCAGAACCGGAAACATGTACGTATTACGATTATCACATCGTTTCCCGGAACATGAAGGTCTCGCCGCCGAATATGGAAGAACTGATCGCGAGCCTGAATGAAGCAGGATACTACACGACCCGGACCCATTTCTGTGACACCGGGATAAAAACGACGGCTCCTCTTCCTCTTATTGAGGAGAAGATCCGTCTCTGGAACAAACAGAATCTTCAGAAATAATTTCAGATGTAGTCGCCAATGTCCATCTCAGAAGAGAGGAGAGAATCACAGTACTGACAGCGGAATCCCCGCGGGTGCATGACGAATTTGCTCAGGACCGGCTCTTTTGTATTTGTGATACAGTTCGGATTCGGGCATTTGATCACACCGACGATCCTTTGCGGGACCTCGACGGGTTTTTTGTCTGAGACTTTGAAGTTCCGGATGATACTGATGGTCGCGTCAGGGGCGACCAGAGCGATTTTATCCACTTCGTCTTTGAGAAGTTCACGGTTCTCTATCTTAACCATGTCTTTTCGTCCGCCGCGTGAACTTGTGACATTGGATGCGACGATGACCGTAACGTGTGTTCCGTCATGAATACCCAGGATCCTAAGAACGGTCAGACCCTCACCCGGGGTGATGTGATCGATGACCGTACCGTTTCTGATCGGCGAGATAACGATTCCGTCGGAAATTGTTCGGACCATCAGTTGATCACCTCGTTCAGCATTGCCATTCTGATCGGAACACCGTTATGCGCCTGCTCAAAGTATTTTGCACAGGGAAGATCATCGACTGCCGGATCGATCTCGTCGACCCGGGGCAGCGGGTGGAGAACGATCATACCGGGTTTGGCGTTTTCCAGGAGTTCAGGTGTGATCCGGTAGGTGGATGCATAGTTTGCAAAAGCGACCGGGTCGGGGAAGCGTTCGCGCTGAAGACGGGTCACATACAGGACATCGAGTTCAGGAAGAGCGGCCTCGATGTCATCATGGACGATCAGTTCGACACCTACATCCTGGAGATCCTCTTTGATAGATTTGGGAAAATTGAGTCCGTCAGGAGCGATCGTATGGAGTCGGATGTTATTGTATTTGGAGAGGGCAAACGCGAGGGAATGGACGGTTCTTCCATACCGAAGATCGCCTTGGAGTCCGACGTCGATATTTTCGATTCTCATCGATTCACTGATAGTGAAGAGATCAAGTAATGTCTGAGATGGGTGCTGACCTGCCCCGTCCCCGCCGTTGATGACGGGAACAGATGCGACCTCGCTTGCAAGACGGGCCGCTCCCTCTTTCGGGTGGCGCAGAACGATCGCATCGCAGTACCCGGAAATGACGCGGATCGTGTCAGAAAGGGTCTCTCCTTTGGTGATGGAGGTGGCTTCAACCGAGCCGAGATTGAGGATTTTGCCCCCAAGACGCATCATCGCAGAAGAGAAGGACATGCGGGTCCGGGTGCTTGGTTCGAAAAAGAGAACTGCAAGAAGTTTGTCTTCAAGTTCGCAGCCAGTATAGTTTCCACGATCAAATGCGGCGGCGGAACAGAGGATTTTGTCAATTTCTTCACGTTCCATATCCCGTACTGATAGGATATTTTTTTGTTCGTGTGTCATGAATGGTGCCCGATAATTTGGATGTTCAATATTTGAACTGCCCGGAATAAATAACCCACGGAAAAATCCACTACACTTTGCGGAGCTCGGCATCGATGTCCATGTCCATGAATTTATTGGTGGTAAGTCCAAGTTCATACGGGTTGACGGTCATGGTCATGATGTCCCCTTTGATGACAAAGATGATCGATTCGGAACCGTACGTTCCAAGATACCTGCCGCTTCCAAGGTATGACCAGGTTATGGTTCTCGCAAAGGGGACATTATCATAACCAGGGGCATCCAGCGTACCGGTAACATAGGCCGTGTGATCGGCCTTGAAGACGACACGGAAATCAGCTGAAGCTTTGATAATGAACAGATTGATGGTTTTTGAACCGACCCAGGTGCCGACGATCTCTTTCGTGCCTTCGGGTAACGGGGTGGGAGTTACGGTCGGAGTCGGAGTTTTAGTTGGGGTCGGAGTTTTAGTTAGAGTTGGAGTGATAGTCGGGATAGGAGTTTTAGTTAGAGTTGGGGTTATAGTAGGTGTCAGAGTTTTGGTCGGCGTGGGAGTTTTAGTTAGAGTCGGGGTAGAAGTTTTGGTTTGAGTTGGGGTTATAGTAGGGGTCTGAGTCAGCGTGGGGGAAGCGGGATCATCTGACCCTGTGAGGTCCTGCAGAAATGAAGGAAGATGCGGAGCAATACGATCATAATTCATCCCTACCACTGCACCGCCGGCAATACAGAGCAGACATAAAAATAGTATCAGAATTTTGCCCATAGGTAATTCCTATTCCGGGTTCAGAGACGAAAATAGTTTGGGTGATATCTCCTTCAGACAGGAGATTCAATATAAGGGCGGGGGATGATAAACGATTTGGTTAAGACTATGATCGGACTATCCGATGCCCCCGGAATAAATGTAGACGGGACGATACGTATTGTCAACATCTCATCAAATAGTTCAAGAGGCGCAATACTGGAACCATACTTTGCCTGATACTCGTTCGCTTTAATATATTCCCACGTAATATCCTTTTTTTCTTGCGTTGGAATATCTCCCTGATAATAGATCACACTAATAGAGCCGGTTCCATCTTTCAGGAAGTCCATCATAACCTCATTAGAGACAGTGCCTTCTATCGTACCGTTCCACAGTCCGACAATTGCATCCGGGGAAGCAGCTAAACGATTCATAGTGATTTCAAAATCGATATCAAAGTCGGCAATACCCATCTTCTTCGGGTTCATCGTAATGGTAAGCGTATCTCCGGTCAGATAGATCGCCAGTGAACTGTCACCGCTCTTTCCAACATACTGGTTGCCTGATACATACTCCCAGTTCAGGTTTGCATTCAGATTTTTGCTCATTCCACCGCCGCTGATACTTCCGGTAAGTTTTGCAGTACCGTCTTCATTACACGCAAGAGTCAGATCGTAGGAAACAGGCGAACCGCTGTCTACGCTCACCCAGGTACCAGCTAATTCATACGGGGCTGTATCAGTTGTCGCTGTAATACAACCTGCAGCACTCACGCAGACGATGAGCGTGATAAGCACTCCAAAAAGCAGTTTATTATTCATAGGAGTTATTTTTAGTAGAGGTGGGAGTTAATACTTTTCTCCGAAATATTAGTCAACAACAGTGCAACAGTTAATGTATGGCGGTACGGATTCAGACATTATTCTATTTCGTATTGACGGATATCATCAAGATGGCAATGAAGATACCTGTTTCATAAAGCAAAATACAATATTGCGGGACTCAGAAACGAAAAAAAAAAGTTTGGGTTATATTTTGCTCGTTGGAATCGAGAGCGGGTTGTCCATTCCCTCAATACCGAGCTTGGACGGGACAAGTGTTACAACAAGCTCCGTACCTACGAGCTGCAGAGGCAGCGTTTCAGTTCCGAACAAGGCCTGATACTTGTTTTCGTTCAGATACTCCCAGGTAACATCCTTGGTAAAGGATTTACTCTGTCCCATTACATTAAACGTACCGGTAATCACGCCAGTTCCATCTGCTTTGTAGACCATAGTAAGCTCATAGGAAACAACACTGTCTTCTGTACCTTTCCAGCTTCCAACAACCGCGTCAGGAGATGTGGTGGTTGGAACGACTGTTGGCGTCTTCGTGGGAGTGGCCGTCGAAACAGCGCCGGTCGAACGTTTCATCTTGACATCAAAATCGATATCAAAGTCGGCAATACCCATCTTCTTCGGGTTCACCGTAATGGTAAGTGCATCTCCGACCAGATAGATCGCAAGTGAATTGTCACCGCTCTTTCCAATATACTGATTGCCTGATACATACTCCCATTTCAGGTTTGCATTCAGATTTTTGCTCATTCCTCCGCCGCTGAAGCTTCCGGTAAGTTTTGCAGTACCGTCTTCATTGCACACAAGAGTCAGATCGTAGGAAACGAGCAACCCGTTTTCTACACCCACCCACGTACCTACGAGGGCATCCGGAGCAGTTTCCGTTGGTGTTTGGGTTCCGACGCAGCCTGCGACACACACGCAAACCAGAAGGACAAAGAACACACCTCCAAGAAGTTTAACATTCATACATTCTATTCTTAGAAGAGAAGAGGGTTAATACTTTTCTCTGCGGAATAATTCCAGAACCTTGCGGCAGTTAATTTGTGGTGATCCGGATCCCGGTGTTGTCGACTTTCGTGGTGACCGATATCTCCAGACCGATGGAGTCAAGGATCGGTTTCATTTCCTGTTCGGTTTTTTCCGTGACCACACAGATCGAGGGGCCGACCGAACTCATAGCGACAAACTCAAGTCCGGCCTGCCTGAGGGCGTTCATGTGCTGATATATTATGAATGTGTGGTGCTGGACCTCTGCACGTTTTGAGCCGCGGAACTCGATCTCCCACATGATATCTCCCATTTTTTTAAGATCGCCTTTTTCGATCGCAGGTATCATATCCATCATGATCATGTATGCTTTGAGTTCACGATCACGATAGTCAAGGGTCCGTGCCCGGTTCATGAGAAGAGAAAACTCTTCAAGACCTGCATTATCATCTTCAGCATGGATATTCGGTGTTATGATGAAGACATTTTTATCTTCGGCGAACGAGTGCTGGTACACATGGGTCAGCTGATCGCCGAGGATGTTCATGCCGCCGTAGATCGAAGTCGCTGCACCGACCCCGGTCTCAAAGCCGAACGCGATCTCACCAGGCTCATTGGTCTCTTCAACATAGTTGTGACCGATAAGCCGGCGAATGGTATTATTTGTGAGCGGTTTTCCTACCGCTTCATTCATGGCTGATACGACAGCCGAGGCAGTTGTACAGGTAGAACCGAGACCGACATGTTCTTTTCCATGATCATGTATGCGGATCACAAATCCTCCGGTGTAACCGGTGATCGCTTTGAATGCGGCAACCAGATGTTCGATCAAAAGAATACGCGGGGAGTCGATGACCGTATTACCTGGAGTGCAGGACACGGTCGCACTACTGTAGAGTTGTAAAGCAAATCCAAGTCCGCCGCCGCCCGGCATGCCCGGAGAGAAACGATTCATGTCCAGTACAGATAGGTGGATACGTGCAGGCACGGTGGCGGTAAATGATCCATTTTGCGGGACGGGAGCTTTAACTACAGGAATATCTGTGTAAAGATGTTCACCGGGATGAAAGGAGGTGAAATCATACTCGACGAGATCGAGATCGCCACCTCTGATTTTCAGGATTGCCATGGATGTTCGTCGTTAGATGATGCGGGAGATATAATAATGGTTTTCATGCACGAGATGAACGTGAAAAAGAGTTGTTTGGAAACACATAGCAGTATAGCATCATATGGTTTATTAGATGGGTGAGCAAAGTTTGTTCCAGTGGAACTTAAGAGATGAAACATACCAAAATCACACCGCTGCCTCAACATCGCCAGAATATTGAACGACCCAGAAAGACAAACTACATGTGTGGAAAAGAACTACCGAATCATCGGCAGCATCCCATAATAGCGGAGATCATACATATTTTGGCCTTTCGACGAATCAAATGGAACACTATTGGACAAATACTTCACCAGATCCAGAGGCATTGCGCTTCAGAAGCCGCTTACAGAGAAGAAGGATACACCTCCAATTAAACAAACCCAACAACTATTCAATCTTTTCTGAGTAATTTCACCCCGAATATCGATGAAAATCAGATCATGAGCAGACGTTTAGCAATCTCATAATTATTGATCTATTTTTTGCATCTGCCTCATATTTCGAGAGAGCTTCCAATCTCTACATTCCTAATTATAGAGGAGGAAATTATCCATTTCCACTCAACCATCGAAGAGCCCTTTTTTCAAACTAAACAAGAAAGACTGAAGATACTCTAGTGCCGCCGGGGGTCCTACGCAGAAAATTTTCCGGATCACGAAAAAATGCTCTTTCATATCTTCGTTTTACGGCCCTTTTGAAACATAGGCAATATTATACTTCATCCGAAGCATCACAACCGCTCAAAAGCCCGTTATTTCCCTGAAGCGGCATGACCTGAAAAAACGACCCTGACGGACATCACGAATCATGCTGAATTCCGCCAATTAATTAAAAACCTCAAAAATAGGTTTGAATTTAAAATAAAACCCAATTTGAGCTTATTTTTGAACACCAAAAATACAGATTTATTGCGCATAATGCTTATTATGCGCAATCATTATCAGTACAAAGAACCAAGAGATAATCAGACCCGGTATGGCGCCCCCAAAACGAACTTTCAGCATCTGGATACCCAGGTACCTCAGCAATCTGCAGACGAAGAACTATGCAGAGAATACGATCGAGGCATACGGGAGGATCCTGAAACTTTTTGCAAAATACGAAACCTATCTGAAGGAGACCGACGGAGTCGTGCCGACATCCAGTGAAGAAGTGAAAAAATTCGGGATGGGTGCAGAGATCGACACGAACCCGTATGAAATCGGAGATTTTTTTACCCTTTTGCGGGATGAACGGCAGTTGAGCGCGGCAAGTCTGCATCAGTATGACTCGGCACTCAGCTCATTTTACCGGTACCTGATCAATCAGGATATCACCGAAGCAAACCCCATGACCAAAGTAGACCGGCCAAAAATCAAGGATAGGGAACTCATATATCTTAAACACAAGGAAGTGATGGATTTCATCAATTCCCTTGAAAACCCCCGGAATGCACTCCTCATCCGAACGATTTATGCCACCGGAATGCGTATTTCCGAGATATGCGGAATATTGGCGGAACATATAGATTTCGAAGAAGAAACGATCCGCGTCAGAGGGAAAGGCGGAAAGATCCGCATTGTATTCTGCGATTCCGACACACTAACACAGATCCACGAGCACCTGAACGGCAAAAAAAGCGGCCCGGTCTTCGAAGGAAGAAACGGAAACGCCATCTCACCCCGGACCGTTCAGCACATCTTCAATCTCTATGCCCCAAAAGGGATCACACCCCATAAGATCAGGCATAGTTATGCAAGTGAACTCTACAAACGTTCACACAATCTCCGTGTAGTTCAGGAAAATCTCGGACATAACTCCATCCAGACAACAGAAATATACATCCATACCGACATCGACGAACGCAGAAAAGCGTACCGCAGCTACTTCCCGCTGGCAAACGGCGAGTAACACCTCCTTTTTTTCAGAATTTTTGTAGAGAGAGCAGCATTGAACGTCGAATCTCCACACGAACCCACCTTTTTGCATTGTGCAATAAACCATATGATGCTATACAAAAACTTGGTGTATAATTATGAATCAGCAAACCCTAAAATACACATAACACCCCTATATTCAGATTACAGCAATGGACAAATACGAACATCTCATTGAAGACACCCCTTCGGTCGGGAACGACCGCTATGCCGAGGAAGACCGCAGTGAAGAGATCAACAAATATCAGAAATTCAAAAAAGTTGATGGAGCCACCTACAGAAAAGTCAATATCTTCCTGAGAAAACGGACCTATATAACCGCCCGTGAATGGGCTATCGCCCGTCTGTGTTCCGATTTCAAAACCCCATACGGCGCCGAGATGACATTCATCGGAGAACATCTGCCAGAACTCTGCCCGTTCATGGAGGAGCCGTACAGCCCCCAGGCGGTAAATCAGGCAAGAAACGCATTCAAGAGAAAGGTCAGAAAATCCGGAGCGACCTTCTTCTACGGGGCAATGTGCGGATTTTTTACACTGGATGAGCTGGATGACATCCTCTTCGAGTCAAGTGAAGTCGCGAGATTCCTGCTTGAAATAGAAGGGACCTCTCTTGAGATCGATGATGAGATCGACATCGAAGATAAGATCAGTGAGATCATGCGAAAACTGGGCGAATCCGCAAACGTGCTTCTCAGCAGCCGACGGGGAGAAACAGAAGACGACGAGGATGACGAAGAAGACGAACAATAAATAACCTATCACCAAACTTTTTTCTCAACCCTTATTATTATAAACCGCCCATACTCTTACAGAGACGGTAGTTATCATGGCACTCGAAAAACGTGAAAAGAAATACTTTGGCACAAATGGTGTCCGCGGAGTGACCGGGGTCGATATGACGCCGGTTTTCGCTCTCAGCGTCGCCGAAGCATTCGGAACAATGCTTGGTGAAGGCAAAAAAGTAGGTATAGGCCGCGACACCAGGACCTCCGGGCCCGCGCTGGGTGCCGCAGTTCGTGCGGGTCTTATGGCATGCGGATGCGATGTTATCGACTTCGATATTATCCCAACACCCGGCCTCCAATACCTCGTTCTTGATCACAAACTCGATGGAGGCGTTATGATCACCGCATCACACAACCCCCCGGAATACAACGGCATAAAGATTATCGAAGCAGACGGGACCGAGATGGGTGATGATCGGACGCTCGAACTTGAAGAAATATTGATCCAACATAAATCGGTCGTGTCGGCATGGGACAAAGTTGGTGACTGCACGGAAGAACCAGAGGCACGTAAACTCTATATCGATTCAATCGTCGCACAGTTTCCAAAAGACTGCGGGAAAGGGATAACTGTAGTCGTCGATCCGGGAAACGGTCCTGCTGCCGCGACGACGCCGGATATTCTCCGGAGACTTGGATGCAATGTTCACACCATCAACGCTGAGTTCAACGGACTCTTCCCGGGACGACTGCCGGAACCAAGTCCCGAGGGACTTGCGAACCTTTCAGCGATGGTCCAGGCAACCGGCGCTGCATTCGGCGTGGCTCATGATGGAGACGCGGACCGGGCAATCTTCGTAGATGAAAACGGAACATTCATGGACGGAAACATCACGTTTGCCCTGCTCGCTTCCTACTTCTGTGAGAAAAATCCCGGAGGCATTATCGTAACACCCGTCAGTACTTCAGGCATCGTCGAAGAGGTCGGCAAAAAATATAACTGCACGACCATCTACACGGTCGTTGGAAGCATCTACGTGGCGCGGACCATGCGTGAACTCATCGCGAACGGAGAGAACATTATCATTGGCGGTGAAGGAAACGGCGGGATCATTTATCCGAACCACCTGTTCTGCAGAGATGGCGGGATGAGTGCCGCAACGATGCTCGGATTTGTGGCAGGCAAGACCGAACCACTTTCAAAACTCATCGCAGAACTCCCTGCATTCACCATGTATCAGGAAAAACGAAAAACCACTCAGGCAAAAGAGATCGTTATCCATATGAAAACCTATTTTGCAGACTGCCCGATCGATGACCGTGACGGGATGCGGATAACACGCGGCGGGGCGTGGGCTTTGATCAGACCGTCCGGAACAGAACCCCTGGTCAGAGTCTTTGCCGAATCACAGAATGCTGATGAAGCAAAGACGCTGCTCGATGAGATTTTTGCCGAGATAAAACCCTATCTCGAATAACTTTTTTTGAATACTGCAAGGACCTGTTGATATATTTCTTCACGATTCTCCGTCGTTACAATAATGACATTCACATTCGGATGTGCCCTGACCTTATCCAGAAAAGGTGTCTGCATATTTCTGACGACACCAAGGACCGGGACGGATTTGTTCAGGGTGGACAAAACAGTATTCTGAAAACCCGCAGCATCCTTTTCAATGAATCCAAGTTCGTCCATTATGATTAGAGAAGAGGTAGAAGCCTCAGCAAGCAGACGAGAACCAACTGTATCAAAAATCTCCGGGAACGCGATTATGCCGCGGCCGGAACCAAACCGATGGGCGGCGATTCTGTCTCGTGAAGGAGGTTCGTTCATTCCTAAAAGAAAGAGATCCGAACTTCCGTCAGGCAAAGGATCCCCCCAACTCGTCTGAAAGCCGCCGGGACTGATACCAAGTTCATGAATGACTTTTTGGATGATGGTGCTTTTTCCCACCTGAATATTGCCGGTGAGGAAGACATGACACTGCATATAGTAAAAAAAGGGTTGATGCGGTTTAGAGTTTTCGAATGATGATGACCGCTGCACCAAAAGTTAGGATCGCAAGAAGAATGGAAGCGGCAGGGCATATACCGAGGGTTTTACTCCCTCCGGCAAAACCATGATCGTAATTTTCGTATGCTCCAACACTCGCCGGGCAGAAAAACACGGATCATGACCAAGCCTTTATATTCTGGTCAGGTGCATCTACTTACATGGATATTTTTGCAACTATCATCATGATCATAATTGCGGTCGTGATTTGCGCTATACTGTTTTTCTTGCTGAGAAACGGACTCAAACTTCTGATAAACGCCGTATGCGGTGTGGTTATTCTCTTTATCGTTTCCTGGCTTAATCTGGCACCGATCGGTGACCTTTCCATTGCTCAGGTGGTCGTGTGTGCAGTCGGCGGTATTCTCGGAGCGGCTCTCCTGATCATTATCTCCTTCTTCGGGATAATAATCTGAACAAACCTTATTTTTCGATGATGGACACTTCAAATTCGATCCGTTTACCAGTCATCTCGATTGTGTAGTTTCCCTGCGTAAGGAAAGTTATCACATCCTTCATTCCGGTATCATACTGGCCCCCAAGTCCTTCGGCTGCCACCAAAGCACCAGACTCATCATAGATTTTGATTTCAAACCTCGCTTCAGGATCAGGATACGTTACATAGACAGTTTTGTATGTTGTATCTGTTAGGAAACCGTTCGTGATGATCCGTTTGTCTACGATAACTTTTTTGACCGTTACATCAGGAACTAAATATTCGATCACCAGCACCGTCACCGGATAGATATTCACTGCCTTGAGAGACGTGTGCCCATAGACAGAGTAATAGGGATACGTTATGTTATTATGGTAAATTAATGTCGCATTTCCGAGAACTGTGTCGGTATATATCGGCTGGAAAACTGCCGAAGGATCGTCAGCATCACAAATTTTCCCCACTGATGAACATGGGGTCGCATTATCGGTTATCACGACCGCGATCGTTGGAGACGGAGTAACGTTAGTAACAATAATAATTTTGGGCGGCGGGTAATCCTCGGAGAAGAATCCGACAGCGCTGGACATGATCAGCAATATACCGACCAAGGTGAGGAGAACAGCCGTCAGGAGAAGGAGCACCTGAGGTGTAAAAAATCCAGACTTTTTTCTCCGTCTCGGAACCGGACGGCTCCCTATTGCAGAACCGGGACTCCCACCCTCCTGATACATATGTGATATTTAATTGAATCTAATCTATTAATAAGATACTTCTGACGGATCACAGCCAAAAATGAGAGAGTTTTACTTGATCGGCGAATGCAGCGTAAACATCCCGGAATCATCATATTTGATCAGTTTAGCAGTCTTCGTGATAAGACCGCGGGATTTCAGAAGAACAAACGGCATGCGATATGGTCTCAGATGATCATTGTCCGGGAACTCACGGAACATACATGCAACTCCGTCGGCAAATACCTCGGAAAACCCGAATTTACTGGAGAACACATTCGCGAGACCAGAGTTTACATGTAATATCGTTGTCGCGCCGGTTGAACGGAGAGATGAATACACCATATTCAGATCAGTTGATTTGAATCCAGTCGACGTAACCAGTGTCTCCTCCAGAACTGAAAATGGATTCACAACAACCCGGCTCACCCCAAGCTCCTGGATCATTATCGCCACATTGTTGCCAAGACGAGACGAGAATGTCAGAAATATCTCAGGGGGTAGCTGTACAATATAAATATCCTTATCGATCCTTTCACTCATCTCGGGATACATTGAGAGGAAACTGGCTGTCAGCTGTTCCACGGGATTGAACAAACTGATGTACATCACTTTCTCCCCTTCAAGCAGACCCTGATGAAGATACTGCAGGGAGAACATCGTTCTGCCGGTACCGGTCTCACCAATCAGAACGAAAACCGAACCTTTGATGAAACCTCCGCCGATCATTTCATCCAGCCCAGGGATACCTGACGGAATCATTTTTTTAGTTTGCGGGTCGTGATCCATATTATGCTACCCTCCTGAGATTAGATATTTCAAAGCCAGTTTCAGGAGATATAGAGACGTTATAGGTGGCAATATCCCTTGAAGAGAGCATGGGAAGTACACCGGCAAATTTTTCGATATACATCTGCCGCTGTCTTGACATGGACTCCTGACTTTTTTGCCAGGCGAGACGAATAATCGCATCAAATGCATTGCCGAGTGCTATTTCCCTGCTCTCCGGAAGAATTCCTGTGGTCAGTAATATCACAAAGGTGATGTTTCGTTTCTTTGCCGCACGGGAAAGACCGTATATCAGAAAAACCAGATTCTGCCACTTGTCGGAATCAGAGAAATACGGGAGATATGGCGTTAATGAGTCAATAAACACCATACTATTCTCCGGGGCCGTCTCCACCATACCTGCAAGATAGGCGAGACCTCCGTAATCGTCATACGGCGGCAAATTCCTGAGATGCTCGGATATTGTCTTCTGGGAATACCAGGAGAGCGGAACGATCGATCTGGCAAAATAGACGTCACCCATATCCATATGAAACACACGTTTATCCAGAATTTTACCTTCAAAATCGATGCTATTCAGATAACTGAACTGCTGCTTCATCATCTCGACAAACTGTCCGCGTGATGTCTTTGGCGTAATATAATAGATCGCTTCAGGCTGCGTGGCGTGTTTTGTGATCTGATAATCGCCCATTATTTCCCGACAATAATTCACCAGAGAAGTGAAGAGGAACTCGGGTCCTCCTGCGCCTGGCTCCGTGAATAGTATTATTGTTGAGCCTATAGGAACGCCACCGCCAAGTATTTTATCGACTGAGGGGATGTACGTCGGAACACGAACCATAGTATGATCGTCTGACATATATGTGATTGATACTATCTACACGAATAGGGATATAATTAACCCATATCTACCCAATAACCTGCATACTATCGATACGCATCTTCGGGACGACGGCCCCCTCGAATGTCTTTGGTTCTGCCGAGATGCTGACACCCCCTCTAAGGATCTCAAAGATATTTCCAGAGATCATCGCCTTCTTCACAGGGTGAACAAACTTTCCCGCCTCGGCAAAGAATGCATTGGCCACCTCCACAGAAAACTCGCCGGTAAGAGAGTTTGCCGTATGCGCTCCGATGACCTCACGAACAAACAAACAAGGTTTATCCATGACATCAGAAACGGGAGCAGCGATCCGCATACAGTGCGGATTGATATAGGTCGCTCCATTGCCTGCCCGGTGAGCATGTCCCGTTGAGGTCGTCTTTGCCTGGGATGCGGTCTTTGCATCATACAAAAATGCGGAAAGCACGCCGTTCTGAACAATATTCAACTCCGAGGTCACTGTTCCCTCAGAATCAAACCTCTTCCAGGCAGAACCCTCTTTGTCCATAGGGACATCCATGATTGAGAGTGCCGGATTAAGAATCTCTTCACCGAGTTTACCGGCAAAAATTGATTTCCCGGAAAGAACGTTCTTCCCGTTCACAGCCTCCGTAAACAGATCGAGGATGAGGGACTCCACCACATGTTCCGAAAAGACCACGTCGTATTTTTTCGTCTCGACATCCACACCATTTCTGGAAGCGGTCGCCCAGAAGGTGGTCTCTTCACCGATCTTCTCCGGATCGATACGGTCCAGAAAGGGGCTCGAATCATAATCATACCCGGTGGAGTTGTCGCAAATTGCATCCATCCCTAGCGATATTCCCGACATATCACGGGTGTAATACACACCGTTTGAGTTGGCGATCGTCGCAATTCCGGTCGAAAGGGATACCCCGCCGGTGACCACGCGCGCTTCGGGATATTTCGCTGCCCCGGCATTCATCCGGTCAAGATACTCGGCAGCAAGGTCGGGAGTCACCGTGATGTTTTTGTCAAACGGATCCTGACCCGCAGGCAGTACAGCTTTGGTTGGAAAACCGGTCCACCCAGACACAGGCTCGGAAAGTTTGGCTGATGACAAAGCCACATCGACACAATCTTTCCATCTCGCAATATCAGAGGTTCCCGAAATACCTATGTGATTATCCTTCACCACCCTGAGGTAGATGGATATGCCGGCATGTTCGAAGACGGATGATACGGCCATCTCCCGCTGTTCAAGGGATATATCCGTATAATCCAGAGTGAAAACCTCAACCTCATCGGCAAACTTCTCACCATACGAGAGGATCTGGTCGATATCGAGTTCAGACACTGCCGCCGCCTCCGACTAAAGCTTCGGTAAGATACACGTGGGGCGCTCCGTCCGACACTGGGACCGACTGGCCTTTCCCGCACATACCTGAGGACATCTTGCGTTCTTTCCCGCACATAGCGATGTTGTGCAGAACCGAGAGGATGTCTCCAGAAAGGGACACGTCCCTGATCATTTTTGTTGTTTCTCCATTTTCGATCAGATATCCGTACTTTGCATTGAACTGGAAGGCCCCGCGACCGGGATCCACCTGACCCCCGCGGGAACCGATCAAGAGAACACCTTTCTTACATTCGGCGATGATCTCGTCATACGAGGCGTCGCCTTCTTTGATGTAGGTATTACTCATCCGAACCAGAGGCTGCATACCTGGTTCGGCCCTGGCATGTCCGGCATCTCCGGTCTCCAGACCGACTGCTGCAAGTGTCTCGCGGGAATGCATGTATTTATTCATGATCCCGCTTTTGATCAGTTCAGTAGGACCACAGGCAACACCCTCTGCATCGAACGGTTCGTATCCGTATCCATGCATGGAAGGATCGTCTATGATGGTGACAAGAGAGGAGCCGACCCGTTCGCCCAGTTTGCCGCCAAGGACAGACACTCCGTCTCTGACCGCGTCCCCTTCGCTTGCATGACCTACCGCTTCGTGAGCGAACACACCGCCGATAGCAGGGTCCAGTACAGCAGGCATACGTCCCCCGGAGACTGCAGATGCATCAAGGAGTTCAACTGCGCGTTTCGCACACTTCTCGCCGTATGGGATATACTCATTTAATGAGAGGGGGCCGACTACCGCCTCCTGTTCATAGTTCATCTGCATATCGGCGCCGCGATTTGCAACTGCCGAGATAGTGAAGAGCGTACGGCAGACCGAAGAGGTCGCCGAGTATCCATTACAGTCTTCAAAGATGACATCCTGATACTGCTCAGAATATCGAGCAGACGTGCTGCTGATCTCCGGTATCTTTGCGGATGCTTCAAGGAGAAGAAGCTGCGCAGCCTTATCTTCAAGCGGTGCTTCAGCCTGATTTTTTGCCGAACATACCCAAGAACGCGGAGATCCCAACGGTACATCGGCGATATCTGCATGGACCCCTGCAAGCCGCGCCGAGGCCGCAGCTTTTTGGATGCAGACATCCTTCAATTTTTTGTCGTCCATGTCGATGGATGAGGCACAGTAGTATCCCCAGCCGTTTTCACCTAATACCCGGAAGAGAGCTTTTCCGTAAAAAGAGGAGCCGGCGTTTTCGATTACCCGGTTCTCGGTCTGGATGGATGTGATCGTCCCCCTGACGTAACGGATGTCAAAGTATCGTATTTTTTCCATGATTGTCTGAGGTACTATTTGATCCTGAAGAATAACATATCTTCTGATATTTCAGGCAGAATAGTTTTGTAAAAAAAAGAAAAGGATCAGGACCCAATGACATCCGCATCAAAGACATCTTCCTCTTCTCTAAGGATGGGGACTGCCTTATCAAAAACGATCGTCTCATCTTCCAAAGGTTTCATCTCAAACGTGATAAGCCCAACAATAGCGTTTCTTGTCGCATATGGATCGAGAATCGGACCAAATTTTATGACTTTGGTTCCTCCGGCAGAGATAATGATTGTATGTTTTTTGACCTGGATCGCATCGATCTTGTCAAAACGAACCTCTTTGTATGATCCGGTTCCCGCCATGAGACAAAGTCTTCGCGGCGTCAGATAGAGACGCGGGCGATTGAGTTTCACGAACCCTGAAATGAGGATGATCAAAGCGATCAACCCCGCTATGGCCGAAACAAGGATCCGGGTCAGGAGCTCCGGCGAAACAAGCCAAAGGGGGAGAACGGTTTGCAGCATTGGAATAAGAGCGAAGAGAGGTGTGGTGATCCAGATCAACACCGCGATCACTGCGAATATGATGAAGATGATTATATAAGGGAGCAGATACGACCCCTTTCGGCGGTCTTCCCATACAATGCCTTCATTGAACAAATATTTCGTCATAGCATCACGTAAATGAAATAAAATACGACGTGGGGATAGATATACCTTAGGTTATTACCTAGAGAGTAATATCCTGCCGGGACACAGACTAAGTTGTCAGTTTTTCCCTCTATTTCCATCACTGTCGAAATAGGAGTATATTATTTCAAACAGAAGAACTCAAATAAAATCAAAAAAAGGAGAAGGGTGCCGACTTCACGCTTCAACTTTGTCAGCAGGCATCGGCATCTTCGGGATGTCCATATGCTTGCCGATCTGAAGAAGTTTCTGTTCAAACGCCACCTTATCCCCAGGAACGAGAGCATATCTGAGTACTTCTTCGATCCTGGTTACCGGTATGATGGTAACCATATCGGTGTACCGCTCTTCAATGAGGACATCCGCAAGGTTCGACTGCGGGATGATGATCGTATGAATCCCTGCCTTTGCGGCTGCCTCGATCTTGTACGTTACACCACCGATTGGGAGCACATCTCCACGGACCGAAAGTGATCCGGTCATCGCCACATCCTGCCGGACCGGGATATCCTCGAGAGCGCTTATTACTGCTGTCGCAACGGTAACGGATGCCGAGTCTCCTTCGACACCATTGTATGTTCCAATGAACTGAACATGAATATCCACTTTACGGATATCGGTCCCGGAGAACTTTTTGATCAGGGCACTCACGTTTTTGATTGACTCCTGAGCGATCTCCTTCAAGAGACCGGTGGCAATCACCATACCGACTCCCTGCGAGGGGGTCACCTCTGCCGTGATCGGAAGAACAGAACCGGCATCACTGCCTACAACGGCAAGTCCGTTGACTCTTCCAACAAGACTGCCGGAGACGATCGTCAGATCATAGTCACGCGTCCGGCGGATGTACTCATCGGAGATCTGATCTTCAACGGATCGTGCGATCTGTTTTGCCGAAACCACATGATGCATAGAGGTAACCGGTGATCCTTCCTGGATGGCAAGGTCACCTGCGACACGTACAAGACCGCCAAGATCCCTCAGCTTCACCGTCAGGTGACCTTTTCTACCTGACCGGCGCTTGGCCTCACGAAGAATCTCGGATACCGCAGATGGATCATAATGCGGGATCTTCCCATCGTTTTTGACTTCCTGCGCAATGAACCTGACAAGTTTTGCCCGGTTCTCAGGTGTATCATTCATCGTCTCGCTCATGTAAACCTCGTATCCGTACCCGCGGATACGGCTCCGAAGTGCCGGGTGCATGTGCTGGACAGCATCGAGATTTCCAGCAGCGATCATCAGGAACCGGCAGGGTACTGGTTCTGTTCTGACCATTGCGCCAGAAGAACGCTCGGACTGACCGGTGATCGGGAACTCGCCTTCCTGAAGGGCAGTTAGAAGACTCTGCTGGGAAGAAAGTTCAAGGGTGTTCATTTCATCAATGAACAAAACACCTTTGTGTGCCCTATGGATAGCTCCGGCCTCGACACGATCATGGGCAGGGGTCTCAAGACCTCCTGACTGGAATGGGTCATGACGAACGTCGCCGAGCAGTGCTCCGGCGTGGGATCCGGTCCCGTCCACGAAGGGTGCGGTTGAGTCAGGTTTGTTGGAGACGATGAGTTTGGGGACCATGGCCGTTTCTTTGGGCATGAATGAACGGAATGCCATAAAGATAAATGCCACAGCGATGATTCCCATCAGAAGCTGACCGGAGATGAGAGCAATCCCGAGAATACCAATGACAAGGATGAGAAGCATGGTATTTTTCGAGGAGGCACGTTTGCGTGCCTCTTCTTTGTGGGCCGCAACGATCTCTTTTCCTCTGCCTGCAGGAACCACACGAACGATCGGATTATTATTATCCTCCGGATTTGGGTAGGTCATGATGTCCTGCATCTCCTCTTTCGGGAGAAGTTCGGACATTGCCTTTGCAAGCATAGACTTGCCGGTACCCGGACTGCCGATCATCATGACATGCCTGCGCTGGGTAGCAGCTTTTCTGATGACATCCACTGCGTGTTCCTGACCGATGACCTGATCAATCAGTGACGGGGGGATTACGAGATCCGCCGTGGTGTCAAACTGAACTCCTCCGAAAAGTTCGGCATCATATCTGTCAGAGGCATACGCCTCCTTCACAGGCGAAGTATCCCGCGCCGGGATTTCTTCCGTGACTTGCGCCGGATTTACATCCAAAACTGTCCCCATAACAGTTCCTTCAGTTTTTTGTTCCGGATTATCATCATGTTCCATATTGTGTTCCATACCTCAATTAAAGATGCTAATATTTGTACTTGATTATGCTTTAAGTAGTTTCAGTAAGAGATAGTTGTTAGAGTCTTATCATGAAAGTAGTTTATACCGAAAAAAGCCAGGTTCTCGCGGCACGCACAGCGCAGAAACTCGGCTGTGATCTATCAGAAGTAAAATACACTACATTCCCGGACGGTGAACAGTCCATACGCATAATGGATGATGACGACCAGATGATAATCATTGCAAGTACGGTCGATCCCGCGTCTACTCTGCAGGCCATTCTTCTGCTTGATGCCTGCGAGGGAAAGGAGACGACACTTGTCCTGCCATATATGGGATATGCACGGCAGGACAAGAAGTTCAATGAGGGCGAACCGATATCGGCAAGGGCAATGGCACGAGCTCTCTCAACCGGTGCAGACAGGATCTTTACCATCAATATCCATGATACCTCGATTCTGGCACATTTCCGGTGTCCTGCAAAAAATTTGACGATTGCACCGGAGATCGGTGAGTACATCAGCACGATGAGCCTCGAGAATCCGCTGATCTTGTCGCCAGATGAGGGCGCATGGGAATTTGCCAAAGGTGTGGCAGCGGTCGGAAAATGGGATTGTGATCACCTGGATAAGACACGGCTGTCCGGATCGGAAGTCACGATGGCCCCAAAGCATCTTGAGGCGAAAGGCAGGGACTGTATCATCGTGGATGATATCATCGCGACCGGCGGATCGATGGCAAAAGCGGCCGGCATGCTGTTAGAGCAGGGAGCAAACTCAGTCAGAGCTGCAGGTGTTCACGGCGTTTTTGCCTCTGGAGGGTACATCAAACTGATGCAGGCAGGTCTTGCCGACATTGCATCCTCTGATACGATCGAGCGTGCCTCAAGCAGGATAACCGCATCGGGTGTCATCGCAGAAGCCGTACGTAAATGAAATATATTCTGGATTCATCCTATTTTTTTGGTGATTATACTCTTGACGGAGAGCTGTTCACCACACCCGAGGTGATTGGTGAACTCAAGGATCTCGCATCAAAGATGCGATACGAGATCATGACGGAGAACGGACTCGTCGTAACCGAACCAGAGGCTGAAGATGTGTTTGCGGCAACGAACGCGGCGCTCAAAAGCGGGGATGCCAGAGTTCTTTCCGACACGGACATATCAGTCATCGCTCTCGGTCTGACGTTGAATGGCACAGTCGTCTCAGATGACTTTGCCGTACAGAACGTCTGCCGGCATCTAAAGATCCTCTGCAAAAATATTCTCCAGAAAAAAGCAAAGAAACGGGTATGGAAACAGATATGTTCCGGATGCGGAGCAGAGATCCCGGCAGGGGAATCCGACTGCCCGATCTGCGGTTCGGATCCGATCAAACGTGGAACGGAAAAGACGGGAAGGCGTTAATCAACCCCACTCAAACCAGATCACTGGATCAGATGAGCCGTCTCTTGATAAACCAGGAGATTTTAGCTGTTATTTTATGGATTCCCTCGGTATATTTTCTCGGGGAGTAGTGGACCACCTGATCGATAACGATGAGATCACCTTTCTCATTAAGGACCGATACTGCTCCGTGACCGCAGCATAATCTGAGACGTTTGCCTTTTTTCCTCAACTCGGTGTCCAGCTCAACGGCAAGTTTCATTAGTTCGGTCCGCTCATATCTCCCGAGCTCCCGGTTAATGTTGACCGAGGTGATGAGATAATCCGGAATTGAACCGTAGGTAAGCCGCCAGGGGGTGAGGGTCGCGAAGTTAAGAATTGCATCGCTCGTAAAAAGCAGACCAACTTCTGGTTCATAGAAGAAGAGCTGGCCCGCAAGGTGACCGCCGAGACTTTGCCAGACCTCAAACCGGAGTCCCGCAAAACTTATCTCATCAATAACCGGAAAAATCCCCCGCATTCCTAATGGTTCAGTTTTACTAAGGAGATACTCTTTGGGATAAGCCAGCTGGGAGAATGTATTGACCGTCGTTGTGTAGATATGTTCAAGAAGCAGGAGATCATTGGTGGAAGCAAAAGAACGGGAACCGTTCTCCAGAAGCTCTTTAGTGAGCGGATGAACGAATGGAGGGACGGGCAGTAACCCGGTCATTCCTACATGATCCGCGTCCCCATGGGTACATAAAACCTGTTTCACATCGGAAAAGTCGCCGAGATCAAACGTCGACAATGTTTGTAGCCAGTCAGAGTAGTTGACTCCATATCCTGCATCGATGAGCAGTTTACCCTCAGGCGTCTGGAAGAGATGGATGCATCCCCCTCCCGGAGGCTGCATCGACCAGAGCACACAGGTATCCGAGAGAATGATCTTCTGGTAATCGACATAGAAATTTTTTCCGGAATTTCCATACAAGTACAGACCTATACTTTGCATGACCCAAAGAACCTGTTTGGGATCCTTTCCCATGGAAACAAGTTCCTGCACGGCCGCATCTGCATCAAGGTAGAACTGCTTTTTTTCAGCATCGTTGAACGTGGTGAGATATGGCATGACTTTCTTCTGAAATGATCCAGTCACATATTTTGCCGACATATCTGGGTGAATTGTTAGACTTTTCAGTTTTAGTAGGTTTCCCATATTTTCTGCCCGGGAACTCGGGTTTCCTGCATGCGTTCATCACAAAAGCATATATAGCGGAGAAAGCGATTACTTTTCATATGTCTTCCTTAGAAGAGCTCATGACAAAAGCAAAAGACCTGCATACCGAAGGTCACTCCTCGGGTCAGATCGCTGACGAACTCAGCCTGTCGGTCGATACGGTCACCTGGCTTCTGACGCAGGGAAAAGCCGGCATTGCGGCACCAAAAGATGTACATATCGACTGGACAAACGTCAGTTCGAACACCACACTCCTCGGCGGGATCTCATCCATGATGCTGGCCCACTTTGAAGCGGCAAATGAAGAGGAGGAAGTAGTTGATACCGTTATCGGAATATCTGTATCTGGCGTGCCTCTTGCAACAATGATCGCCGCAGAGGATGGGCTGGATCTTGCCATCTATCACCCGTCAAAACACAATCCCGAAGGGAAAATCGGCTCGATCTCCGGAAACTTCAGCAAAGTCTCCCAGAAACGATGTATCATCGTTGACGATTGTATCACGACAGGCAACACTCTGACAGAGATCGTAAATTATCTGCGTCGCCACAAAGCAACCCCTGTCGGGATCTGTGTGATCTTTGATAAGCGCGGTGTCAAAGAAATAGAGGGCGTTCCGGTCTACTCGCTCTTTACAATTAAACGTATCGACTGAACAGTCAACACCCAATACATCATATTTATATAGAAGTCCAATCCACTTTTTTAACACATTAGTACAGGAGAATAAAAATTATGGCAAACAACTCAGGTCAGCAGATTGTGATTTTACGTAATAACGTAGAGCACGTCCCGGGACAAGAAGCTCTTCGCTCCAATATCATGGCCGCAAAGGCCCTCGGCAATGCAGTGAGAACAACACTTGGTCCCCGTGGTATGGATAAGATGCTTGTAACGAAGGGAAGTGACGACATTATCATCACCAACGACGGAGCAACGATCCTTCATCAGATTCAGGTTGAACACCCGGGTGCAAAACTTGTTGTTGAGGTCGCTGAGACCCAGGACGATGAATGCGGTGACGGAACGACGACCGCAGTTGTCCTGGTCGGCTCTTTCATGGAACAGGCTGAACATCTCATTGACACCGGCGTCCACCCGTCAGTGATCTCAAAGGGATACAACCTCGGTATGATCAAGGCACTCGAAATCCTTGACAAGCTGTCCATCGATGTCACGCCAAAGGACAAAAACATGCTGAAACAGATCGCCAAGACCGCGATGACTGGTAAATCCATTGAAAACATGATGGACATGGCATGCGAAGTCGTTGTTGAGGCAGTTTCCGGAGTCGCAGAGACCACCGGAAAAAAGACACTCGTCAATGAAGACGACATCCTTGTCAAGACAAAACGCAGTGACAGCATGAGTGCAGAACTTATCAAAGGCGTTCTGATCGACAAGACCAGACTCGACTCACTGATGCCGAAAAAGATCAAAGGTGTGAAAGCAGCTTTCATTGCAGGTCCGCTCGAGATCACCAAAACTCAGACCAAATCCAAGATCAAGATCACATCTGCAGAGCAGCTTTCGGCGTTCTCCGCAGCTGAACGTGCGACCCTGAAGGCAATGGCCGACAAGTTCGCCGCAACCGGCGTGAACGTCGTTCTCTGTCAGAAAGGAATCGCCGACCCGGTACAGTATTACCTTGGCGAAAACGGCATCTATGCACTTGAGTTCGTCCCGGAAAAAGATTTGAAATACGCAGCAAAAGCGCTTGGCGGTCAGGTCATCAACAAACCCGAAGACCTTTCTCCGGAAGTGATCGGAACTGCAGGCAAACTTGATATGCTCGACGACCTTGAGATGACAAAACTCTCTGAGTGCAAAAACCCCAAGGCAGTCACCATTCTTCTCCGCGGATCTTCCCAGCACCTTGTCGATGAATTTGAGCGTGCGATCGAAGATGCAACCCGTGTCGTCCAGGATGTCGTTGAAGACGGTTCCTACACGATCGGCGGAGGATCGGTTGAGACCGAACTGTCTCTCAGACTCCGTGAGTATGCATCAACCGAAGGCGGCCGTGTCCAGCTCGCAATCGAAGCATATGCAAAAGCATTCGAGATCATCCCAAAGACCCTTGCCGAGAACTCCGGATTCGACACCGTCGACAAAGTCATCGATCTCCGTCAGGCCCATGCAATGGGTCAGAAGTATGCAGGTCTCGATGTCTTTACCGGCACCGTTGTCGACATGAAGGAACAGGGCGTTGTTGAACCGAAGAGAGTCAAACGTCAGGCAATCCAGAGTGCCTCAGAGACCGCCATGCTTCTTATCCGCGTTGATGACATGATGGTCTCCAAAGGCGCCGGCCAGATGTAACGCCGACCATCAATCCCATATATTTTTTACATTCGAAAACGTATGCTTACTACGCGCATACAATTACGTATCGTATAGATGCCTGCCGAGGTAGTCTAGTCCGGAAGGGCGGTGGCCTCGAAAGCCACTGGTGGCGACACCTCGGGAGTTCAAATCTCCCCCTCGGCGTTCTTTATATTCTATTTTGACTCAAAATATCTGAGATTTATACAATCAGACATATTTTTTCCAACCTTTCAACCAGATTTGGAAAGTTCCAAAAATCAGTATTTTCAAAATATAATCCCAAAAATCAACCAGAAACAATATATACAGCAAATTCACATTTTCAATTATATTACATGTAAGGATGTAAACCAGATATTCTGAGGTGAAAATGGACTCATATGCGATCCAAAAAAACAGTGAAACAAGCTTCACTGTCATCATAACGAGTCCACATAGTCTCCCATGGAGACCCCTTGATTCGGAGGGGATCAATATAGTCGAGAATGACTGTAGGATTGATGAGAACGGGAGAAACTATATCTGGACCGTTGAAGTGGAAAGACCCGGGACTTATGAATTTAAGATCCTGCATCAGAGCGGGGACGGCGTGTTTAAAAAACTCGTTATACCCCTCATTTCAGCCGCTTAACCTATTTTTTGGGATTATTTATTCAAACTCATCAACGCGAACCTTTAATGTATTTCTTGAATCATACAAATAGGTATGTCTGTCGTAGAATCCGGGGATACGCTGCAGCTCCACTTTATCAGCAAACGACCGGACGGAGAGATATTTGAGAATACTCATACAAATGAGCCGGTCACCGTCATTATAGGGAATAAACAGATCAATCCTGCCTTTGAGGAGGCACTTCTGGGTATAACCGAAGGAGAAACGATCACAGTCGTCCTTCCCCCGGAAAAAGCATATGGTAAATATCTGAAACGTCTGGTCATCCCGATAAATCGAAAAAAGCTCCGGCTCGAACATGAACCAGAACCCGGAGGAATCATCACCGTAGAGGTTTTTGACCGACCGTGTAAAGTCACCGTCGTCGGCGTAACGAAGACGAAGATCACGGTGGACGCAAACCATCCTCTTGCAGGAGAGACGCTGACATATGAGATCACTATTGAAAAGATCATGAAACATGACTGAACTCAACATGATCTACGACATGGACTGTGTCGATGGGATGCGGGAGCTGCCCGAAGGTATGATCGATGTGATTGTGACCTCACCCCCTTACAACATTGGAAAAGCCTACACCACTTACGATGACACCCTCCCTCGCAATGCATATCTGAAGTGGATGGAAACGGTCGCAGAAGAATCATACCGCGTCCTCTCGGATCAGGGATCCTTTTATCTGAACGTGGGCGGGAATCTGAAAGATCCCTGGATCCCGATCGATGTAGCACAGAAGTTTCGGGAGCAGGGGTTCGTTCTCCAGAATATGATCCACTGGATAAAATCCATCGCACTTCCTGAGGAAGGGGTAGCGGCCGGACATTACAAGCCAATAAACAGTAAACGCTACCATAACGACTGTCATGAGTTTATCTATCACTTCACGAAAAATGGTGCAGTCCAGATTGACCGGCTGGCAAACGGTGTTCCTTATCAGGACAAGAGTAATGTGAATCGCTGGGGCGGGGTAAAACAGGATCTCAGAGATAGAGGAAACACCTGGTTCATCCCATATGAAACGATTCGTGAAAGTCGGCCGCATCCGGCAACGTTCCCTATCCAGCTTCCTTTGATGTGCATCAAAGATCACGGGATCGGGAACTGCCGGGTGGTGATGGACCCATTCATGGGAATCGGAAACACGGCGATCGCGGCGATGCGTCTTGGCGTCCCTTTCATCGGCTTTGAGATCGATGATTGCTATAGGAAAATCGCTAACGAGAGAATTGCGGCAGAAACCTGCAAATAAAATTAACAATATCCGACAAAACAGTCATGATGATAAACCAAAAAACAATTGGACCTCATCAATAATTCATATTAACAGAATTACAAAATCATCCATAAACATACGTAAAATAGGATTTCATAAGTCAGATTTTTCCCCTAAATTCTGTGTGTTAATAAAATTCTGCATTTTACCTAAAGAAACCGATTCATCTGTTTGATGGATAAACCGAATTCTCTGAACTCCCCCCACTTCTTTTATTACCCTCATTGTCTCAGGCGGTACATACGATGCCCAGTCGTCTCCAGTCATCACCGTAGAACACCATTTCTCACTCGACAACACTTTATGAGGGCAGCGCCCGGATGGGCAGACAACTGTCCTTCCCACTTCATGAAACAACTGGCTGATTAACGGATTTGAGGTATATACCATATTAAACGGAGGGCACATAGATACAACATGAGAAACCCATAACGAATTTCGCTTAACATCTTCAAGCGGGATAATATACACTGGGATTTCAAGACACACTAAATCCCGGGCAATCATCAAAACACGCTCTCCTGCAGTAAATGGATGACGAACGGTATGACTCATTTGAGCGCTGCCGATGCCGATAACCAGCTCATCCACCTCTTCAGCAATTTTTTGAATGAAAGTTTTATGCCCGTTATGATAAGGCTGAAACCTCCCCACATAAAGTCCCCGTATCATGCACCGATTACCAGAGGACCGTCCAGAGATTCCAGGAGGCTCAATACCGACAACGCTGCCAGATAACTGGTCGCAGGATTATCCGGGGCAGGAAGATTTCGGATTTGAATATACGCATCCCCAAACTCTCCTGCGAAAAAGATCTCATGCATATTCTGTTCCGCTTGTGGATCCACCCACAACTCAACATCTGCCTCACGTCCGCATGCAAGTGAAAGAGAAACAGCAACATTCGTATTTTTCGGATACAAAGCTACACAGTCACGGGCTTTTCCGGAGAAAAGACATTTGGAAATCTGTTCATCAGAATTTAAAGAGCGAGGGGGTTTTGTCGTTTTCAAAAAGAGTTTATCAACCCGGGATATTTTCCCAACACGGATATTATCAAGACCCATAACGGCCCCAGATGGGATATGGATCTTTCGATGTAGGTTTTTTGCAGTATTCAACAGATCTTTTCGGAACTGATCATCGGCAAGAGCACCAACGCTAAGAATAATCATATCCTTACCGGCAAACAAAACTTTCTGCGCAAGTTCTTTTACAGCTTCAATTGAGGCAACTTCCACAACGATATCAAGAGGTTCCTGCAAAAAAACATCAATATCGGTAAACGGTTTCGCCTCATATTTCTCTGCAAATGTAGCTACCCGTTCAGGAATGAAATCATATACAGCCGCAATTTTGAATGAATTTTGCCGTTCGGCTAATATTGATCCAACATTACCACAGCCGATAACCCCAACTTTAATTGGACTTAAGTATATAGGAATCATAATTTATTTTTTCACCTGTTTATGATAAAAGAAAAAAATGAGCAGATAACGTTGACCCGCTCATTTTAGCTCTTTCTGGTAGGAAAGAGAGGGTTTACCTAAGAGAAATTTGACAGACACATTCAGTCTTGAGACGTTATTTGAAGTAGACCCCTACATCTTTGAGATCATTGTTCATTGCCAGAGTAATTACCAGTGGTGTGATACTTTCAATTACTCCTGAAACTGCCAATGGTCCCGCATCAAGCGGCTTGAGTTTTGAGACGCTGGAAACCAGATCCATAACAATCTTCTTTGCTTCCTTGTCATCTCCACAGACACAAACACTGTAGTCGAGCTCTTCGTCAAGTTCCATCCACTTTCCTGAAGCAACATTGTTGAATCCAGTACAGAGTCTTGCCGACTCAGGCAGCATCTTTTTTACTGTGAGAGCTGCGGATCCTTCCGCCGGGCGGTCAGGCAGGAAGTATTTTTCTTTCGGGAATCTGAGCATCGGGTTGATGAGTGAGACAACGATCTTGTTTTCAAATGCCTCCTTGCCGACTGCATCAATGGTCGACTCGATTTTGTCGAACGGAACTGAGAGAATGATGATATCAGCATCACAAACACTTGCATTCGTCCCGCCGTCACAGACACCTCCGGTACAACAGCGGTCGTTAAGACAGCAGGTAACTCCGTCTGCAGCAACGACCGCTTTTGACGGGTCACGGGATCCAATTGCTACATCGAATTTTCCACCGATACAAATTCGACGTGCGAGGCCTTCGCCGATATTCCCGGTCCCTCCGATTATTCCAACTTTCATGATATCATTTCCTGGTTAACGGGTGTTTTAATGAGGATAGTTGTTAGAAAAATATGATTTCCATGAGATTTGTCATTCATGGATTTTACTCTTTGATGGTGACAACCGGTTTAATGAGATCACTTGGTTTATCCTTCATAAGAAGGAGTGCTTCTTCCATCTTGTCAAAGCCCTTGAATCTGTGGGTAAGTAATGGTGAAAGATCAAGTTTGCCTACTTCTACCAGGCTCGCGAGCTTTTCCATCCGCAGTCTGCCTCCGGTCATTAAACCGCAGTGGATAAACTTGTTACTCATACCGCAGCCCCATTCGATACGCGGAATCGTAACAAACTCGCCTTTACCGAGATAGTTGACGTTTCCGATTATTCCTCCGGGTTTGACCATCTTAATTGCTTCCTGCATGGTGTTGACATCGCCGCCTGCGATACAGACTTTGTCTACACCTTTGCCGTCGGTTTTGTCCAAGACCTGTTCAACGATGTCCCCATTCTTGTAGTTGATGATGTCGGTCGCTCCATATCCGCGGGCTGCATTTGCGCAGTCCTTTCTGCTGCCTACTGCAAGGATGTGGGATGCCCCCATGTGATTTGCACCTGCAACAGCCATCAGTCCGACCGGGCCGATACCAATACAGCAAACAGTATCACCGAGTTTTATATCAGCAAGTTCTGCTGCCTGAAATCCTGTTGGAACCATATCGGCAATCATCGTTGCCTCAGCTACTGGGATAGAGTCAGGAAGAAGCGCAAGGTTTGCATCTGCTTCGTTTACATGGAAGAGTTCCCCGAAAACTCCATCTTTAAAGTTGGAGAATTTCCAGCCTGAGAGCATTCCTCCAGAGTGCTGGGCAAAGCCGGCCTGCGCCTCAATGGAAAGCCAGTCGGGAGTGATTGCCGGGATAATTACACGGTCTCCCGGTTTGAAGTCTTTTACCATGGATCCGACTTCGACAACCTCTCCAACGGCTTCATGGCCGAGAATCATGTCGTGGCGTTCTCCAAGAGCTCCTTCCCAAACGGTGTGAACATCCGAGCTGCACGGCGCAACCGCGAGAGGTGCGACGATTGCATCAAGAGGTCCGCACGTTGGTGCTTCTTTCTCAATCCAGCCGATCTCTCCGATCCGCTTCATTGCTAATCCTTTTATTGTTTTTTTCATACGTGTCACATCCAATAGATATGTATGGTTCTGTCGATTGATGTCCTTCAATCACTACTGCCACATGTGACCAAAATACCAATCAACAAATTACTCTTATGAAGTAGCATAATAAAAGAATGATGTTACCAAGAATCCGGACACGAAAATCACAACAGATTATGAGAAATAATTGAGACTAAATTAGAATAATTAAGCCAAAAATTCCAGACATCACACAGAATACGAAAAATAGGTGTTTTTTGATTTGGAGAAAAGAGAGATGAAGTTATGTCAGCTTTCTGAAAAGGGCTACATCCAGAGGTCCGGCAAATATCTGACCGGTTTTTTCTACAAAATGATTGAAATGCGGAGTTGCATTATGAGTGTCGATTGCAGCCGAATCTTTCCAGCATTCAATAAATGTGAACTTTTCCGGGAACGTTATGTCCTGGTAAAAATCATAAGAGAGGTTTCCTGCCTCTTTTCTGCTGGATTGAACCAATTCCAAAGCTAATTCCAGTAAATCATCAACAGAATCTTTTTTTGCGGTACATTTAGCGATAATTGTTATCATGAGAAAATACTCCATTGCCTATTTGGCAACGGTTCTGTTTTTTGAGGAACGAGATATAAATCTATTCACGAGACCGGCAAAATGTGTTGTTCGGAAATCGAGGAGCAGATTTATTAAATTAGTTTAAAAAAGATAATGTTAGATTATTGATATTTCTCCGAAGTGGTGATCGACCTGAAAAATCAGCCCGAAAGTATAGAAAATAGAGACAATATGAATAGAAGCATACTACGCAGATATCTCCTGGTTAAGACAGTGAGAATACGTGTTTTAAATCGCCAGTAATTGTTTCAAAATCATTTTTACGACCCATTCTCATCCTGAAATAGTGAAGTTGCCGGGATACAATACATCCACCCCTAAACTGTCTGTATTATAAAGAATCTCCCGCGTGAACACCGGAACCGATCGGCGCACATGATCCAGGACGTATCATTTCTCTGATGAAAATCGAAACGATGCTGAGGAAATCACCGGTGAGATACGACTGCTGGTTCTGGAAACGGATCAAATCCCGCCTGCGCGTCGAAAGAACGTAGGACCGGTACATTATATAGAGTGAAGAAATCATTGTTTACCCGGCATCCTGATTTGGAAATATTTTTATTAGATTGTCGTCAAGAGGCGGGCAATGCGCTGGAAAATTATATCCTGATAAACAAAGTTGTCTTCACTAAGCAAGAAGATGAAGACGAAAAATATTCTGGAGAAATTACTGACTGCAGCTTTCACGGATCAATAGTGATTTCTGTTACTTAACCAGTTTAATCGTTTTGAGGAAATTTTTCACGACGAACTCTGCATAGACATCCGACTCGGTAGAAAACGCAAACTCTTCATTATTCGATCGCAGGATACCCATCGTTGAACTCCTGTCGCAATAAAAGTAAATCAAAAACGGGAGGGTTTCTTTTCCGGTAAAAAATGAGACCTGCATGAGATTTCGCTGCAGAGTGTCATTCGTCATATAGCATTTTATGGGAGCGACTTGTGCGATGTCATCATTCAGCACAACCAGATATACCGGGAGGCGTTTTGCGGTTTCGGCAATGATATCAGCATATTTATGCAGCGTGTCTTTATCATTGCAGACTACAAGGAGTTCTGACTTTGTCCGTTTGAGTTTCAACTCCACCTGCGTAGATATTGATTTTGGCGTATGGAATTCGGTTATGCCGGAGACTTCATAGGGACGGTGGATATTCTGTATGTCCAACAGGCATTCCCGCAGCTTATCAAGTCTCTGCATTTCCAGACTTAATACCCGCAAATAGGTTCGTTCTGCATCATCAGCACGGTAATAGACTGGGTTTGTACCAAATTCGGTGACGAATCCCTGCTTATTCAGGTCATCAAGAGTTTCGTAAATACGCCCCCGGGGAATCCCCGTCAATTCATGAAGTTCAGTTGCTTTTGCAATTCCGATAGAAAATAGTGTAGTATAAACCTTTGCAGAATATTCCCGCATTCCACAGGCAACTAATCGATCTTGAATTGATTTTGTAGTATTATCTTCTACCAATTTACCATCCCCGTATATGATAAACATAGTATCAGGGTTTTTCATTTATAAAGTTTGTACTCCTCAATACTCGTACATGCAGGGTATCATTGAATAAGAAGATCCATATCTTTCATTTTGAAAGGAGATATAAATTAATATTACATCTGACATTGATGAATATAATAAATGGAATGTGTTTCAAATAACTCATTATATTCATTGTATTGATCAGTATTTTATTGGAAATGAGGATAATATTGAAATTACGTACATGCAATCATAGGTAATAGTGAACCTCCCTGATATATGAATAAAGGTATTTCTCCCCATTTAGGATTTGTTTGAGACAATTAATTTTCAATTGCCCATCATAATTGAGAGAATGTGCCAAATATTTTACAATTATACCCAACATACCTTATTTATTCCGCCAAACTGGGAGCGAAAACATAATATACCACACTCATTGTTCCTGCAATTGATAAACAAAAATTATATATATTATTCGTGAAGTTGAAACCCTGACAAAGCAGTAAGCAGAGCAGGAATATCATAATAATCATATGCCGCCATCTCTAGCCGAAGATCATCCGAGAGCAGTCCCCCAAACTTCCAGGTAGTGGCCGGAAGGCGGGGCAGTTCCTCTGCAAGCGAGAGAACAGACATATGACCTAGCTCTTCCAAGATGCCGGCGACACACTCACCTGCTTTTGGTGATTCCCAGTCGAAGATCCGAATCGCAAACTGCGTGTAACGAACGGCATGTTTTCCGTCAAGCCGGTTTTTTAGCAGATGTGCAAGTACCTGGTTTGTCCGTGTGCCGAGAAATGTGGATACAACGACCGAGTATCCATTCAGTTCAGGCTCGGTCCGAAGATGGATGGTCCCGGGCGAAAAATCATCAGGCAGCATCCGGATCAGATCCTCGACCATCGTATTTTGCTCCGGAGGGAGAGGGATACCAGGCCCCCCGCGTTCAAGAACAGCGGCAACCGACTGACATACAAGAGGGCTTGCATAACTCCCTCCGTCCCCGCCGCTCCAGAACGGACGCTTCAAATCCCCCTTTGCGAAGGCAGGTTCGATGAGAACACGTTTATGTGCATCGTCCCGATGAAGCAGACGCCAGGTTTTTCCGGTGAACGAGAAGGTCTTTCCCGGGTCTCCTGCCACAAACCGCGGGTCGAGGGTACCTATCACCGTCCCATCAGGAAGAACCGCTAGAAACCCTCCTGCATCGCGGATAACAGAGATCAGAGAGAGCCAGTTGGATCGTCCGAGTTCCATCTCGGCCTTTGTTCCGGCAAGGTACAGATCTCCTGAGCAGGTCAGATATTTTTCGGCAACAAGATACTCCAGAATTGTGGAAAAATGGCTGACAGAAAGCTCATTAAACGGCGTCAGTGCGCGAAGGGCATCGATAATACTTTGAAGGCTCATCCCTGTACTGCCTTTCAGGAGAAGGAACAACTGCTGGATAAGGACATGATACGGGCAGGACGGGGCCTTCAGCGACTCAACCGAATGATCCATCGCGGCCTCGATCACCGAAACGGCGATCAAAAGGTCACACGCATTCGAAACGATAAAGATCATTTTTGCGGGACTTCCACGCCGACCTGTACGTCCTAATCTTTGCAGAAACGAGGAGACCGATCGCGGTGCCCCGTACTGAACGACAAGATCGAGCTCCCCGATATCGATGCCGAGTTCCATAGTACTCGTACAGATAACACACGTCCCGCCGGCCTGTTCAAATGAAAGTTCCGCAGCCTCGCGGTCTTCCGGCGATACCGAAGAATGATGAAGAAACACTGAAGGCAGCTCGTCGCGTAAAGGAATGACCAGTTTCTCGGCAAGACTCCGGCTGTCAGTAAAGACCAGGGCTTTTTTTCCGGAAACGGATCTTGCGATCTCATGCACCTGTCTTGAAAACTCCTGTTCCACCACAAACGTAAACTGTTTTTTTGCCGGCGGGGAGGGGATAGAAACAAGATATTTCGTTCGATCAAATCCGGAGAACCAGTCAAGCAGTCCCTCAGGATTGCCGACCGTTGCCGACAGACCTATTCTCGTGATCTGTTTTGTTCCAATCGTATCCAGACGATCCATCAAACAGCGAAGATGAACCCCGCGGTCCGATTCCATGAAGGCATGGATCTCATCGATAATGATGTATCTGACATCAGCAAATGCATTTCTGGTTCGAGAGTCGCTTAAGAGGACCTCGAGTGATTCCGGAGTGGTCAGAAGGATATCCGCGTGTTCAGCTCCGGAAAAATCAAACCGATCCCGGGCAGAAATATCACCATGCTGGATCGCGACCCCAAGCCCGGTACGGGCGCACATGAAAAGGATTCGATCCATCTGGTCATTGATGAGTGCTTTGAGAGGAGAGATATAGATGACAGACAAATGGTCCGAAGGATTTTTTAAAATCCCGTCGATGACCGGAAAAAATGCCGACTCGGTCTTACCGCCTGCAGTCGGAGCAAGGACCAGCGTATCGGCCCCGCTGCTTACCGAGAGGTACGTCTCCACCTGTACCGGCCGCAGATCATCCCAGCCAAGACCCGTAAGAAGCAGTTCCTGGAGGGTTGGATGGAGAGAAGAAAAAACGTTCATGCGCGAAATACAGCGTTGAGATCTTCCCGGAACTCTTCTTTCGAAAGAGCGCCGGTGCGTATTTTTACAACCGTTCCGTTCTTGATGAACATAAGAGTTGGAACGGCGCGTATGTGAAGCTCGGCTGCAATATGACTATTTTCCTCAGTGTTGCATGTACAGAACTGAACTTCAGGATACTCAAGAGAGACCTCAGAAAATATCTGAGCGAAAAAACGGCAGGATCCACACCAATCAGTCAAAAAATCAATTACAAGAGCGGGAATCTGCAAAGTAAAAGAGTTGAAGTTTGCTTCGTTCAGTGTAAGTATGGGTAATGCCTCGGTCGGCGGAGTAGGCAAATCACTATCAGGTCTCATATTCTGTTCTTAGATTGGTGATGAATCCTTATCACCATATGGGATATTATTTACAAATCTATTTAAGTAACACAGGCCCATGTTATTAGGCACACCAAGATGATGTGTGAAGCTTCTTTGGAGCGAGGTGGGGTAGTCAGGAAATCCCGACGGGCTCATAACCCGTAGATCGATGGTTCAAATCCATCCCTCGCTATGTTTTTACTTTTGATTTTTTTTTTCAGTTACTGTAAGTATCTCTCAACATAGAACAAAATTAAAAAAAAAGAGGATCGTATCAACAGATCTTGGAAAGGACCCAGTCCGTTCCTTCAGGTGATTTAAAGAGCGGCACATCCTCATCCACGACCGCGATGGTCCGCTGGACCGAGACCTTCTCGTCTGTTACTGGATTATACCCGTCACGCATCACAACATCCCGATAGATACAGATCCCTCGCCTCTCCCATGTGGGAGTCAACGCGAGGTTGACACCACGCGAAAAGGCAAACTCATGCAGCGCGGCGGCGTTCATTCCATCAAGCTTTTTCTGCGCATTTGTCGGGGACACCCCTTCGTCCTGAAGAAGTTTTTGAGCATAGCCGTTCATATGATTTCTCCACGCCTCCGCCTGCCGCCATGATAGATATGCGGGAAACAATCCTTCCTCGATTGGAATAACCCGGGCGTCAAAGGCCAGAGGTTCGGATGCCCCGGCAAACAAGGTAAACGCAGATGAGGCAAAAGCTGCCGAAACGGATGCCAGCTTTTCCACCCGGCAATCAAAAACCGGGGCCGGCACATAGATACTGATCTCATCGGAGAAAGTATAGGCAAACGAAGGGGAAAGACCGCTGTCGGTTACGAGTGCACGGGCCGTTTTCACCATTGCATCGGAGAAAACCTTGTCGTAAGGTTTTTTGTACCGGTCTTTGGAAAAACGATGGAAGGATCGGCCGTCAAGCCGTAATACAAAAGGGACGGTTGTGGAAAGACCGGCAAAAATCTCACGATCTTTCATAATTGAAATATTACGCCCCGAATAAGGGTTCGCCGGCAATCTTGAAGGCTCCCGGTATGTGGCGGACTATGATGATGTCGCCAACTTCTTTGACGATTCTGTATGGAATGATGACACCCTGGAAATTCTTCGTGTCAATAACATCTTTATTCACATTTGAAAGAGCGAGGCCGCTGATTTTTTTATTGGTAACGTCCAAGACAACATCCTCCACCTTACCGAGGAATACTGCCTTATCGGAATAAACACTCATCCCGAATAATTCTGATATCTGCCACTTCATAGTATTGAATGATATCTGCGTTCATACATAAGTAATTTCCTATTTCTGGATAGTATTGCTGAGATATATTCAACTCATCTGAAAACTAAATATTACAAAATCATGGAACATTTCCGGGTCAGAAACTATACTTCAGCAGATTATGCCGCCCTCTGCCGACTGGATGCACCCCTCTTTGAAGGAATGGGGGGACATGTACTTTTTCGTCACATCGAAGAGCTCTTTCCGGGTCTGTTTTTTATTGCAGAAAACACACAGACACATGAGATCGTGGGATTCGTGCTTGGGGGAATTCATTTTGATGATCCAAAAACAGGAAAGCTGATTCGGATCGGCGTGAAAAGCGACTGCCAGAGAATAGAGGTCGGCACTCAGCTTGCATCCACACTTCTTGCAGAGATGCTAAGACTCGGAGTGAAGAAAGTACATTTGACGGTGGCCGATTCCAATTCTGCTGCGATATCATTCTATGAAAAAAACGGATTTTATATCAGAAATAGAGAGGACAAGTACTTTTATCCGGATATATCAAGACTTGTTCTGGAAAAAGAACTTTAAAATACCATCAGCGGCAGAAGAGGTTCGACTTCTTCAGTTGTTACCACTTTTTTAAGATCACTGATCCCAGCATACGGCATTCCTGCAACGACCTTCTGTGAAAGTTTTTTGGATATCCCGGGGATCCATTTGAGTGCTGATGCAGGTAATGTATTGATTTGTATAGGCACAGGAAGTGCTGTCAGACTTCTAGCCCCGTAAGACACAACGGCAGTATTCAGAAGAGTCCCGAGAGGGAGCTGCATTGGAATCCCAACCAAGACAGGATATGTCCCCATCTGACGGCCGAATGAGACCTGATCCGTGACTTCGACAAGAACATTACGAAGAACTGTCCCGACAGGAAAGACCCTCTCAAGCATCGGGACATCAAACGTGCTTCTGACATCATCTTTGAACTGATGGAACAGTTTGTCATGGACCCCAAGACAGTTGTTTTCGTATGCCCGGGTCCCTTCAAACGGCATAAGCTGGCGAATATTTACTCTCCGGACAAGGAGACCGGCAGCGAGGATCTTATCCAGGAATGCTTTATTCAGAGCAAACGTCTCTGCTGTTTCTCCGGCAAGTCCGCCGATAAAGTTCAGACCAGGTAAAAGTTCCGGGATTCCATTTCGCCGAACGGCCCCAACTTCATTGACGATCTCAACGGCCCGGAAGATCTGGTCCGGCGAACCTTTCAGATTGTTCGCTTCGATCACGACAGGATCGACGGACTCAACACCGAACGCGGCGATATCTCCTTCCGTATGTCCTTCGACGATTGCGAGAAGTGCCTCGCGAGAGGCTTCTTCGTGGCGTGCGATCGTCCCGGGGTTGACGTTATCGATATGGAGTGTTTGGAGATCGGGCGCTGCTTCCCGGATACCGGCAAAAAGCGCACGAAGTTTGTCGGGTTCGGGTTTCGGATACTCAGCGCCTGATGTCCCGAAGGCAAGAAGGTCAGGCTGACGACCCAGCCGAAAATGCCTGGCTCCTGCTTTAGAAAGGGCAACTACCTCTGAAATGATCCCGGATATGCCGCGCATCCTCGGCATCCCATAAAATGGTTCTGTGCAGAAAGAGCATCCACCCGAAACACAGCGGAAACATCCCTTCGCGGTCTCGAGTTCGCACATAACATGCGGATAGAACGGATGCTGAAGAATGATATCAGCTCCAAGAACCGCCCATCGATCGTAATCGGGATAGGACAGCACACCGTCCGGCTCCCCGCCGGAAAGATATGCATCCAAGGCGGCTGCCGGCTCGCCGGTGAGCATCGCCGTCCAGCCGGTTACGGCCTCTTTTACTGCCCGGGCCCCGCCCTGCGGCGAGTAGCCAAATCCAATAGGACCCCCAAGAAGGGAAACGGTTTTTCCGCGAAGCGTGAATCCAATCTGCTGGAGTTCACTGAGCGTTGCCGGCGTTCCGGACAGATACTTCCCCGGAACGGTGACTCCCGCGATCATCACGACAACCGGCGCTTCCCGAAGTTTTGGAACGCTGAACGGATCCTTCCGAAGTTCATCGATGGTCACATACCGGACTGTGTGACCATGCTCCCTCAGAACACCGGCCACGGTTCGAATATAGGGAGAGATGTAGGGCGGGACCCCAAGGCATGCGGGTTCATCCACATACCCGTCTATGATCACCGCATCAGACGTCATGACCTGCCAGTTTGAGAAGTTTGCGGGCGATCATCAGTTTCCCATGTTTAATTGGATCAACATTTTTATCGTCCAGATCGAATCCGATCAACTGCACGGAACCTGCCCCTAACTCATAAGCTGCGAATACGCATCGGTCTCCGTCGGAAAATCCGCCGAAGTTATAGACATTGGCAAGAGGTGTGCTCTGTGTGGTCCCGACGATCGGACCACGGACCTTCGGAATCCAGGAACGAACCTGGGGGATATTATCACCATGCGCATGTAAAACGAGAATCGTCCCGGCATCGTTCATATCCAGAAAATCATCATCCATACCATCCATATCCGAGATGATGATGTCCGGTCTGATCCCTCGCGAAAAAAGCACGCTGGCAGCCGCATCCGCCGCGATCACGACTTTCCCGGTGAAATCTGTATTTTTTATATCAGACGGGAGTGACGGAGCATTTCCGCAGACGATACAATCCTTCCCGCGGATCGTATCCTGCAGAAGTGTGATGTCGTTTCTTAGCAAAAGAGCCGATAGAAGCTTTGCCGAACGCTCATCGTCCTCACGCGAAAATCCGAAATATGCAAGGATCCGAATATAATAGGGTTCCCAGTCTTCAGATCTCATCCCCGTCTCCATCAGAAATACCAACGATTTTCATGAAATTGGAGAGAATAGGATCGATGACCATGGAGAGAAGTTCCTCTTTATCTTTGACCATGGAAAAAGCGTTCAGCGGGATGGAAAGAGCCGCCATTGTTGCATGACCTCCGGCAGATGCCCCAGGGATCTTGGCGAAAGCTTCCTTCATCACGTCACCAACATGGAGGCGGATATCCTTGTTTCTGGCAGATAGAGTGATGTGGGTATCGGTGATGCCGTAAACCATAGATGTCGTCACCCCTTCAAGCGTCAGAAGCATATCTGCTGCCTGCGGGATGGCATCCCTGTTTCTGACATACCCGACATTTGCAAAAAGATATCCCTGTTTTACCTCGCGGTTCAGGATCGCATTACCTAATACCTCGATCGTTTCCTGAGAAAGTGAGGGGGCCATGATGATCTCAAGGAGGGCACGGTCTGCATGTGGGAGAAGGAAGGCTGCATTATACAGATCCTGAGATGAAATATTTCTCTGGAACTCATGGGTATCTGCACGGATCCCATAGAATAATGCCGTCGCGACCTTTGTATCGATCGGGAGGTACAGTTCCTGAAGATACTGCGTCAAAATGGAGGCGGTCGCACCGGCCTCTGGCCTGGATTCAAGGAACTCGGGTTTATACTCCCTTACCACACCCTCAGCACTGTGATGATCGACGATGATATTGATCTTGGTGCTTGGCGGAAGATCATTGTTCATTCCCGGAGCAACACAGTCGACAAGAGCCAGATAATTGCACTCGGCAAGAATGTCTTTCGTGAGATGCTCCATTTTGATCTCGAGAAGGTTCACGAACGCACGGTTTTCCTGATGACCTATGTTTCCCTCGTAAAGAATCCGGGTCGCCAGTTTGCCGTTCGAAGCATCATCAGCGATCACAGACAAAGCCATCGCGCTGGAGATCGCGTCGGGATCCGGGTTTTTGTGCGTGATGATACCAAGCGTACCTGACCATGAAGCGAGAAGCGAGTGAAGTTTCTGGGCATTTCTCGATGCAATGAGATTGGCCATATGGTTTACCGCAGATTTTGCCACGACCTTCTGCGGATATAGTACAACATCGGCTCCGTTATCAGCAAGCTGATCGGTGGAGAAAAGATCCACGGCCCGGGCAATGATATTGACATTGGGGTACGCTTTTCTGACATTCTGGACCGCGGATAGATTTGCATCTTTGTCCGATGACAGAACAAACACTACTTCCGGTTCTGGAAGTTTTGTGAGGATCAGAGGATCGCTGATATCGCCAACATTTGCCTGATGGCGATGATCGCGAAGATCATCAATACGTTTTTCATCAGAATCAACGATCAAAATGTTTTCATTCGATTCACTAAGTTCTTCAAGTACATTATACCCAATGCTCCCGCATCCCAATATGAGATATTTTATTTGTTTATTTTTATATTTCTGGGATACGGCCTGAGTCCCATCAGTCTCAACCATGAGTATCTTATTGGTATTGGTTGTTTATTAAGGATATGGAGATTGAATGACCTTGAAAAGGCCATAAGAAAATCTATAAATATTCCTATGACATATTTAGTTAGGTCAAACGACACAAATACCAGGGCCTATAGCTTAGTCAGGCATAGCGACGGACTCTTAATCCGTAGGCCAGGGGTTCAAATCCCTTTAGGCCCGCTTCATTTTTTTGAGATTTTTACTAATGATAGTATTTTTACAGAATATTCTGACACGAAAGTATCATTAATTCTAAAATTCATGATAAAGGTCATCGTGCATAACATCACCTGGATTACACTGTCCCCAGGGAATTACATTTAATCAGGTTATGGTTTTGACGATATGCTGCAAAAAAAGTAGAGATGATCCTATTTCTTTTTAGGATCGTTTTTTCTCTTTGACATGGAAGGAAGATCCAGCATATATTTGCCGTCATCCCCCATGCCTATAATAATATCCTGAGACTCTGCAAGCCGTTCGAGATTCAGTTCGTAGGTACCTTTACTGACGATTCTGACACTCTCGACACGCTCTAAAATATCGGTTGGGCGGGTAGCCGGACCCTGGTGTTTTACTTCGAGCACTTCCTGCTCAGTTTCCTCAGCGATCGTTTCGATAGACTTCTCCTCTAAAACATCCGCGTTTTTCACACGGTCACTTACGTAGAGAAATTTTTTACCGCCGCAACTCGGACATCCGCGAAGGATCTCGACAGATCCGTCACGAAACTCGCGTCCACATTTTGTACACTTATGCGGCATGGATTACTGTGCTGCTGAAGCCCAAGCAATAAGTCTGTCTTTTTCCCGGGAAAGCATTTTGAGCTGATCGACCGGGCCGATAACCATCAGACGCGGAGCATTGCTCTTCTTACCGAATACTTTCGTAAAGAATCCTTTGTCGCCGCCAAATGACGGATAGGTCTCGATCTCAATTCCGGAAAATCCGCCTGGCGTGATCTCCATCATGGTCGTCTCAAGAAGCTTACCCTGTTCCTCGGGGGTAAGACCCTGCTCGAGAACGACAACGCTGCCCTGACGGACATCATCCAGAATCAGCCGTATCTTTTCATACGACGTCATCTTGGATAGACGCTCGGCAGACAGCATATCAATCTGAACTCCCTGAATCATTTACCTCACCTGAAAACCTCGGAGATCTTCGCGTAAAGCTCTTCCATGTTGTTACCCTCAAGACCGGAAATCTGGACCACCGGGTGCTGGGGGAACGCGCTCTTGATCCTCTGGGGAGCTGCATCAGGCAGATCGATCTTGTTTGCGACGATAACGACCGGGAGTTTACGGGATTCGATGATACCCACCATCATGATGTTGACATGCATGAACGGATCCTGCGTACTGTCGAGAACGTAGATCACGCCGTCGATATCCTCACGCAGCCAGTGCATTGCTTCGGCAACACCCTCAGTCGCTTCACGGGCACGGGCCACGGCTTCATCCTGATCCATACCGTATTCCAAAAACTCGTGATAATCGATCTTTGTGGTGACTCCGGGCGTATCGACGATATCGATCAGCAGCTTGCTGCTTCCCGAGTTAATCTCGACACCTTCCTTTCTTCTCGCACGACGTGTTTCATGAGGAACTTCGCTGACCGGGCCAACTGCCTCACCGGTCACATCGCGGACAATACGGTTGGCAAGTGTGGTTTTACCCGCATTCGGCGGGCCATAGATGCCCACCCGAGAGCGTTTTTTGCCAAACAGCTTTCCGAAAAAGCTTTTGATACGAGGAAATGCTACCATTAAAACACCTAAATTGGACTATGTAGTATATTCTCCCCTAATGTGATATAAACCTCATGCTATGGTCCGGCGAAAAATGCACGTCAATATGGGGTGTAAATCATCTTCTTTCTCCATGAGCTGGCCCTCCAGATCGTGAACCTTCAGCTATGCGACGCATGACCAAAAATATTTATAAGTATTAAACAAATAACCCAAGAATACTCGCGAATTTTCGCGCGATCGCGAAAAATACTCAAATCATAAGCCTATTAAGTCATGACAGAGCATTAACTCATTATACCACCGTAGCGTTGGTAAAAACATGACATCACCAGCAAAACAATCCAAAGGAAAAAAGAACAGTGTTCTTGATATCGCAAGTCTGAATGTCATCTCGGTGCCTCCAACGATGAGTATCATCGAAGGGATCCAGATGATGAGCCGGCACAACTTTCGTCGCCTGCCGATCACGGATCCCGGAACCAAGAAACTCATTGGGATTGTAACGATCACTGATGTTATAGACATGATGGGAGGAGGAAGCAGATACAACCTTATCGCAAACAAACATAAGGGAAATCTTCTTGCCGCCTTAAATGAAAGCCTGCGGGAAATAGCCACAGAAAATGTGACCGGCTTCACGACCGGAACGACCATAAAAGATGCGGCAAACATCCTTCTGGAAACAGGACACGGAGGTTTTCCCATTCTGAACGCTGACACCACTCTTGCCGGAATCGTCACCGAATATGATTTGATGCGGATGCTTGCCGGAGAGGATTCTGAACTTGTGGTCGAAGAGATCATGACGCCGTGTCCAAAGAAGGTCACGCCGGATCAGCCCCTCATTCATGTAACAAAACAGATTGTCGATGACGGATATCGCCGGTTGCCTGTCGTAAAAGACGGGATCCTGCTTGGAATGATTACCGCCACGGATATCATGAGCTATCTTGGAAAGGGCAGAGTCTTTTCCGAGATGCATACCGGAACCGTTGATGAAGTCCTGAGCCTCCCGGTCCGGGATATTATGACAGCAACGGACATCAGGACGGTCTCAGCCGACATGCCGATCAACACGGTAGCAAAAGAAATGCTGACCCGTGGGATCGGAGCGTTCCCCGTAATGGACGGGGGGCGGCTTAGCGGGATCGTGACTGAATTTGATCTGGTAAAAGCTCTTACAGGAAAGATCTGAACTTTTTCACCATATGACGTCTGAAAAAATATGCAGACGATTCATCTGGTGGAAACCTGAAAACATTTTTTTGCAGGAGTTGGACTGCAAAGAGAAACAGTGTTTTCCGCACACGATTGAATAAACTCTTCAAAGAGGAGGAAGCAAACATGAACCAGAAACTAACCGTAAAAGACGTAATGTCCAAACCCGTTTCGATTGCAAAATCTGCACTGATCCCGGAAGCTCTTTCAAAGATGCTCAACGAAGGTATTGATCCGATCGTTGTAACAAACGACCACGTAGTCGTTGGAACTGCATCCCGCAGGACCATTGCAGAAAAAATGGGCAGCAAAAAAACTGGAAATATTCCGGCCTCCCAGATCCGTGTTGCAAGCGTCACGAAAGATGACTTTACCTCGGTTTATCAGGATCAGGACGCGGAGCTACTCGTCCCGCTTCTCCAAAGATATAAGATCGTCATTGTTTGGGATGAAGAACACCGACTTATCGGCCAGGTCACCAAAGGCGACTTGTTAAGACACATCGCCCCCGAAGGACCGCTTGATGCAATGACTGAGATCGCCCCAAGAATCACGCCGGATGACCGCCTTGTCCAGCTTCACCGCAGAATGGCAAACAACGGGGCCACCCGGTTTATTGTGATGGAAGGAAACAAGTCTGTAGGAATCGTCACTGAGACAGACATTGCGAAAGTCCTCGTAAAACTGAAAAGCGAGATCGATAAACACTTCGACAATGCCCTCCGAAACGTAACGGCAGGAGACATCATGTCAACACCCCTCATTACTACACAGGTAAATACCCCTGTATCGAAAGTAGTGGACATGATGCTCGCAAAAAATATCAGCACTGTTCCTATTGCTGAAGGTGAAAAGGTCATCGGGTTCATCACCAGAAAATCCCTGGTCAATGCACTCTGACACATCCCCCTTTTTTTCCCTATATACTATTTTCAATGATCCGACCGACCCATCAGGGAAACGACTTAGAAAAAGAGTGAGTCCTGGAGACCATCCTACGAAATCCTACCAGACTCTGCCGTCCACTCTTTTGGTACTCTTCGCAGGCGAAAGATGTCGCATCATAACTTCAGACCTATGTACGTTTCGGTAAAGGGTATCCCCACCCGAAATGACCGCGAACGCATCGTTCTCACCCACGCAGCGAAGACCTGAGTGCGGCTCGTAAGGAAGAACCAGCAAAAACTCGACCGGATCACCGTAGATCTCGGATAAGAGAGATTTTTTCGATGAGATCTCGGACAGGAATCCTTTGGTTCCAGCTGACCCTGAGATCACCTCGCCAAAGATCCGAACACCATCGCTTGTTTTGATAAGAAGATCCATCTCCGCCGCGACACGACCCTTCACCTTAAACCGGATACCGCCGTCCCGCGAGTACCACAAACCGTCGGGAGCGTATTTATCATAAGGAATATAGACCGCATCGGCAAGTTTCGCGGCAATCGACACGATGGAAGAAGAATTTTCCGATGCGCTCAAAAGAAGTTCATACGAGAGGGCTTCAAAAAACTCGCCGACTGCAGAAGGGTGAAGGGGGTGTGCCTCGTCATAGAGGACGGCACGATTCTGTTTTGAAAGATGATGAACAGCCCGGCGAACGTGGGAAAGCGTGACCTCCTCCGCGGACAGAAGTCCGGCAACTTCGGACGCCGACATCAGCGGTGAGTGAAGTACGCGATCACTTTTCCATCATTCACTGCATCGATCTTCGAGAAACCGACACGCTCAAACTGAACGATCCGGCCGAGATACTCGCGAACCGCAGGTTCACAGAACCCTTCGAAGATGCCTTCAGGCATAAGAAGTGAACAGGGAGCTGCCATTTCTGTTGGAAGCCACTGAACGATCGCTGCCTTAGCTGAACGTGCCTCGGCAAGAGAATCTCCCGCATACTCAGCCGAACTCGGGCCGGTGATATTGATATTGAACAGATCCTTGAGTCTAAGCATCCCGCCTTTTTCCATTTCACTCTTTGGCAGAAGAACGCGGCCCGTGAACGGAAGAACACGTTCTCCCCGCTCTGGCTGATTCGGATACACCGGAGCGTGTGCCTCGGTTTTTGGAGCACCGGCGATTTCCACTTCAACGGCGTCCGGAACGAAGAAGTATCGATCGGCATCGGCATCGATGACCGCCTTGTTCTGAGCAAACAGATTCTCCCAGGAGAACGAGATATCCGTATCGCCCATCCCGATATCGATCGTAGCAGCGCGAACTGCCTCCGGCTGAATGCCGCGGCGGGCAAGAGCGCGGAGCGTTCCAAGATGAATATCATCCCAGCCAGTGTAGAGACCTTCGTTGATCCCTTTGCGCATGCCGGATGTGGACAACTCGAGTCCTGCGATGGACATTCTTCCGTAATGATAGAAGTATGGCATCTTCCAGCCGAAGTAGTTGTAGATATACTCCTGACGGCGCGTGTTTGCGATATGATCCTTCCCGCGGATAACATGCGTCATGCCAAGGAGATGGTCATCGATCACCACTGAGAAATTCATCAGCGGGTACACGAAGATCTCCGGCTTTCTTGGGTGGGGCGTACTGGTCAAAACACGCATCGCGGCAAAATCACGGACCGCCGGATCAGGGTGTGATATATCGGTTTTTACCCGGAGCGTGATCTCCCCTTCGGCATACTTCCCGGCAATCATATCATCGAACCTTTTCAGATTCTCTTCGACCGGAATGTCACGGCAGGGACAGGGGATCTTCTTGAGCTTTTTCTCACGGAACTCGTTGTTCTCGCAGGTACACATATATGCCCCGCCGAGCTGGAGAAGTTCACGTGCATACTTGTAGTAGATATCAAAACGATCCGACTGATATATCACATCGGTGATCCCGATCCCGAGCCAAGCAAGATCTTCGGGGACCATTTCATATGCTGCCGGATCGACACGTTTCGGGTCGGTATCTTCGACACGGTAATAGAATTTGCCGCCGTATTTTTTTACGTAATAGTCATTCAGTACCGAAGCGCGGGCGTGTCCAAGATGGAGAGGTCCGGACGGATTGGGGGCAAACCGCATGACGACCCCGGATTCGGCGTTCGGAAGGTCGGGAAGTTCATGGCTCCGCTCCTTTTTCTCATGCATCTTTTCTATTGCGCCGGGATTGAGAGACATCAGTTTCTTTTCACGTTCTTCGATGGAAAGAGCGGCGACCTCGGCGAGGATCTCCGGGATAAGAGTATTGATCTCTTTTGCTTTCGCGCGAAGTTCAGGGTGGGCCCCCATCACACTGCCGAGAATTGCGCCGGCACGGGGAACGGCCTTATGTTTAACCGCGTTTTCCAGTGCCAGGACATATATATCGTTTCGAATATCTGCATCTGCCATGTTGAGTAGATAGTATTGGCGGGACGGAGTGTTTATACTTACGGCTTTTCGGGTTTGCAGAAAAAAGGTGTTCGTTAACAGGGTCTAACGGAACAAAATTCGCGTTCTAAAACCGCCAGCTCTTCACGCGTGTTGATATTGAACGCGAGACCTGGTTCATTAAGCAAAAGACAGAGTTCGTCCTGCACCTCGGCAACAAGACTTCCCATGAAAATATTGAGCGCACACGGCGTTGCTGCGACCCCGTCGATCTCCTCGCGGTATCGCGGCTGCATGCCGTATCGTTCGCAAAGTGTAAGCGGGACCCAGGTCGAACATGCCGGTTTATCCGAGGAACGATATGAATCGAGCACATGTTCGATAATATCGGCCGTGAGGCAGGGGATGTCGGCGGCGGACGTAAAGAGCGGACCATCTTCTCCGGAGATTTCCACCGCTTCGCAGAGATCCTCGACATAGCCTGTCCCCTGCGTATCGATGAACGCAACATCGTTTGCACGGCACCAGTTCCGGGTAAACGGGGTTTTATAGGATGTGACGACGATCGGCTCACACTCCGCTTCGATGAATGCTTCAAGCACCCAGGCGATCATCGGCCGGTCATGGACCATAACCAGAGCTTTTTCGCCTAGGCGGAGCCTGGAACCCTCCCCTCCGGCAAGGATCAGCGCAAGCATTCTCTCAAAGCCTCCACGACACGGAGGTTCTTCTCCCGGGTCTCGATCGAAATTCGGATCGAGTCGGAAAGACCAAAGGACGTACAGTCTCTGACGAGAATGCCGTGTTTCAGCATCGCGTCGGTGAACGCGGATGCATTTCTGCCGAGATGCACTAACATATAGTTCACCGAACTTGGAGCAAAAGAAAGTTCAAGTTCAGCGAGCCGGGCAAAATACCATTCACGTTCCCGCGATATTTTTTCCGCAGAATCAACGAGTTCATCGTAGTGATCGAGAGCCTGCATGGTAAAGGCTTCTGCAAAGGCGTTCACCGTCCAGGGAATTCGGACCGTCTCGATTTTCTCAATCAGATCGGCCGGACCGAACCCAAAACCAAATCTGATGCCGGGAACCGAGAAGCATTTGGTGATCGAACGCATCACAAAAAGATCATCCGACCTGATATCCGAAATGGACTCATCACGTGCGGCGAGTTCCATAAATGCCTCATCCACGAAGAGACGGGAATTCTTTTTCGTACAGTCATCCAAAATAGCGAGCATATCATCGCGTGACTGCAGAATTCCCGTGGGGTTGTTTGGATTACAGATGATCCGAAGATCCGCATCCCTGCCTGGGATGACAAGAGCCCCGGTAAGTGTTGCGGAAAGCGCATACTCCCCAAACGTCGGCGGATCGATCCTGACCAAAGAGCCGGGCGAGAGAACAACGCTGCAGTAGACCCTGATCAACTCTGCCGAACCGTTTCCAACGCAGATCTCATCGCTCCGACGAGAAAAAACACGACCAATTTTATCCTTTAACGCACTATATGTATCATCAGGATACACGCAGAGATCAACATCCCTGAAATCGCAAGGCAAATGAGGTAAAAATGGATTCATGCTTGCACTCACATCAAGAAGATCGGGGCCGTATTTTTGGCGTAAAGCAATAATCCGGCCGCCGTGCACTGCTTTCTCAGGAAAATGTTTCTGCATTTTGTACAATAAACTTGGTTTCTTGCGGCATAAATAGACAGCATATGGAAACTGATTTTGATTTAACACACGAATATCACACGATAGTATTATATACACTAACATCCAATTAGATTTTGTCCAAGATCATACGTCAGCCCAATGTCTTACATATGTCAGACAAATGGCAGACACATGACAGACATTTGTCAGAACGGAGAAAAATGGACCGAATCACCATACGCCTACCCCCGCAGCAGGTCGAACTGCTTGAAAAACTTGTCGAGTCCGGTGAGTTTCCCACCGTTTCAGAGGCAGTACGATATGCAGTAAGGGAGTTCCTCTCGCAGAGAGGAGATCGCATAATGCGTGACAGCGATCAGATATCTACGTTTGACGCACGATTATAACAGTTACATTATTGGGGTGTTTACAAAAATGCAGAGTATTATCAATGAGGCACTGAAGAACTCAGAGCTCGAAAAAGGAATGCAGACGACATCAATCGTCGATGACGACGACATGCTCGGACAGCCGAGAATCGTCATTGTCGGATGCGGAGGAGCAGGAAACAACACGATCAACCGACTCCACAACATGAAAGTTGCAGGATCGGAAACCATCGCCATCAATACAGATAAGCAGCATCTGGATATGATCCAGGCTGACAAGCGTGTTTTGATCGGCAAATCCCTGACCCGCGGCCTTGGAGCCGGTGGTTTCCCGGACGTAGGACGCCGGGCCGCAGAAATGGCACGCCCGACCCTTGAAGAGATCCTGAAAGATGCAGATCTCGTCTTCGTCACCGCAGGCATGGGCGGAGGAACCGGAACCGGATCCGCGCCCGTTGTCGCACAGATCGCCAAAGAGCACGGAGCCATCGTCATTGCAATGGTAAGTTATCCGTTCCAGGTCGAGCGGGCGAGAATGCTGAAAGCTGAAGAAGGACTTGAAGCAATGCGCCAGGCAGCAGATTCTGTCATCGTCCTTGACAACAACAGACTCAAGAACTTCGTTCCAAACCTTCCGCTTGGTCAGGCATTCTCTGTCATGGACCAGCTCATCGCCGAAACCGTCAAAGGAATCTCCGAGACGATCACCGAACCTTCCCTGATCAACATCGATTACGCAGATGTCCGCGCGATCATGAGCAAAGGCGGTCTTGCAGTCATGCTTGTTGGCGAGTCCAAACAGCAGAACAAGGCCGAGTCAGTCATTCGCGACTGCCTTGCCCACCCGCTTCTCGACATCGACTTCCGCGGAGCAACCGGCAGTCTGATCCACATCACCGGTGGAAACGATCTCACCCTTCACGATGCAGAAGAGATCGCCCAGCAGCTCACCTACGAACTTGACCCGCATGCAGATGTCATCTGGGGAGCAAGAGTCCGCAAAGATTTCGAAGGCAAAGTCTCCGTCATGGCAATCATGACCGGTATCCAGAGCCCGCAGATCCTTGGCGGCCACTCGGTCACCACCTTCCAGGCAGGCAACTCCGGCTCAAACTTCTCATCACACAATCCTTCCACCTCTCCCACGACCCATCAGCAAAATACCGCAACTGCACGCAGCGGCTCCTCGTTTGACTGGATCATGTAAAACCGACTCACCAGACTTAAGTTTCATACACCACACATATACCCCGACCGGGATGATGGAAGGCACCAGAAGGTACGTCGTCACCTTCTCCACATCACCCCGTTAGGAAATATATCCGGGCAGATAAATATCCGATCTGCCCAAAACACCCGACCCGAAGGTATAGGGGTTGAGGTGAACAGACTGTTTTTTCACCATTATTATACGACACCTTTATTTCTCTATACCACCACTAATTATAGGAAAGTCGTATATCTGCGGAGTCGGAAGAGTCCAACGAATCGGCCGCCAGTACAGGAGATTGAATACTATCATTGAAACTTTGCACTTGTTTTTGCGTCATTTTTCATGCAGTTTGGTATTTTCTCCAGCGCGGGCGACCCTCGGATTCATCTCTCTGCGGACGGCTGCTCAGGATAGGTAAGAACGTTGACCGAAGATCTTGTCGATAAAAGAAAATTGCTCCTTGAAGAGTCTGAAGAACACAAAGTAAAGCGTAACGAGTTGAATTCCCAGGCAAGCCAGTTTGCCCGTGAGAGAAACGAGTTAAACAACGCAACCCGTCAGTATGTCGAGGACGCACAGAAAAACAAAGAACTCCGTGACCAGTCCAACAACGATGTTCAGTCCCTGAAAGAGAAGAGGAACGAGTTAAACGACAAGGCTAACACCCTCTTTGAAGAGATCGATGCCCTGCGGGGCGAACAGGGAACCGGTTCCGCGGCTCAGAGCCACGAGAAGAAACCCTCAGCAAAAGACGTCCAGCGTCAGATCGACCAGCTCGAAGAGAGACAGCAGACTGAAACGATGTCCAAAGAGAAGGAAAATGAGCTTGTTGATAAAATCAAACAGCTCAGAGCCGAACTCAAGGACCAGGAAGTTGAGCACGAACAGAACAAAGAAGTCCGCACACGCCTGATCGAGGCACGTGAATTCCGCAAACAGGCATCTGCGATCCATGCAGAAGTTACGGAGAAAGCCGAGCTTGCCCAGAAACACCACGACCTGATGGTCGAGTGCTACAGAAAGGCCGACAAATCACGGGAAGGCGCAGATGCAAAGCACAAACAGTTCGTTGAAGCACAGGAAGCTGCAGATGCTGAGCACAAACAGTTCCTCGAATGCCAGAAACAGCTTCGCGACTATGATAAAGTCCTGACCGGCATCCGCTCAAAGCAGAAGAAAGTTAAGAGTGTGAAAGAGAACAAGTCCGCAAGAAAGGAAGCAGAAACCATCTTCAACGCATTCAAGAGCGGTGAGAGACTGACTACCGAGGACTTATTAAAACTTCAGCGCTCAAAGCTTATCTGAAGTTTTCCAAATATAACCTATATTTTTTCCCGCTTTTTTTCCCACAGATATTTAATCCATAAATGGTAATGGTATAACAATGAGGGCACGCACTCTGATCCTGAGCATTGACAGAGATGATGACGTGGGATATAAGGCAGGCATAGAGAGTCCCGCACTTGGCAGGGACGCATGTCTCGACGCAGCGACACGACTGGGTCTCGCCGATCCTGAAGATTCCGATACGAATGCCATCTTTCAGGCAATAAAAACCTACGATGAGCTGAAAGCAAATGGCGAGGACGTGGAAATCGCCGTGATAGGGGGTAATCACATGAATATGCTCGAAGGAGACCGGCGGATCGGAGACCTTCTCGAAAAGGTCATTGAGATCACCGAGGTCACTGAATGTATACTTATCTCCGACGGGGCGGAGGATGAATACATCCTCCCGATCATTCAGTCACATCTAAAGATATCAGGCGTAGTAAGGGTCATTATCAAACAACTTCCAAACATCGAAGGCACATACTATATCATCAAAAAGCTGATGAACGACCCGAAGATTGCGAAGATCGTTTTGCTTCCGATCGGCCTGGTCCTTGTTCTCTATGCCTTAGTTGCCTTGCTGGCACCGGGTGTTTCCGCAATTTTGGTGGCCATAGGGATTATTGGGCTGTATCTGCTGTTCAAGGGATTCGATCTGGACCGGTACTTCTTTTATGCATGGCATGCGGTCATTGAATCATTCAGGAAGGGACAGTTCTCCTTTGTTGCTTATCTGGTCGCAGTTATCCTGGTCATCGGCGGAGTCATCTCCGGCCTGATGAGTGTTATTACCAATTTCCCCAACTCGGGAGATGTAGGGGTCCTCTATCTCGCCTTATCATTTCTTTACGGGGCGGTCATCTGGATCGTTATCGCAGGTCTTGTAGCCTCTGCCGGAAAGATCACGGATTATGTCCAGAATTATCAGGCAGGCATTTCCAGGATATTTGTCGTACCGTTCTTTGTTATCGCAACAGGTATGATCACCTATGGTGCAGTAATCTATTTCCTCTCCATCTCACCGATCGAACCGTTCCCATTCACCACTACGGAAGGTATTATCGCAATGATGCTCCTCACGATCGCCGGACTTGCGATCGCCTTTACCGGCATCTATCTGAGACCATTTGTCCAGAGAAAAATCAATTCATGGATAGAAATCAGGCAGGAACTTGAGGAAGAAGCTGAAGCGTGCAGCGATAAAGGAAAACCAGTATATAAAAAAGTCAAGTACTGAAAAGCAGTCCAAAAAGACTACTCAGATACCGGATCACTGGAAATATCCAAAACCTTTCGACATGATCTTGGTATTATTATAGATCTTGGAATCAGTAGGGGTAATAACAAACGTCAGTTTCGGGATTACAGTACCAAACGTGTGAGCAGGATACCAGTAAGACCCGTCCCCATAATCGGTGACCGCATTTTTTACGGTGATGACCGCATGGTCATTATCGACATATGAATAGGTAACCACTTGGGATGCTTTTCCTGCCTCCGGATAACCCACCACCGAGAGAACACGATTTTTCAGATCCTGCTTTCCAAAAAGAAATACCAGAAAGGCGATCCAGGGTGTGATCTCATACTGCACCGTAATCTCAGCATCCGTTCCCGAAAGAACGACATCCATCGAATCAATGGTCAGATACCCGTACCGATTCGATCCGTCAACCAGCATAGAGGTGTTATCAGTAACCGTCTGGTTATCTTCAGAGATCGTGATGACAGGAGTCTGGGCAGCGAAAACGGGACCCGTACCAATCAAAAGCAGAAATGCCGATATCATGACCAGAGAGAGGACCCGGGTAAAGTTCATTGTGATACGTATGTCTCGAAAACGAGATAGTCTTTTCCCTTACTCAAAAAGAATCGGCACATCTTTGAATGTATCCCCGTCAAAAAGACCACGAGGGGTGATCCTGAGATGCGGTATAACCGTAAGAGAAAGGAACGACAGGTTCATGAACGCCACGGGCGTTGCCCCCGTTGCGTGCAGCCGATCAATAAGTTCATCCATCTGTTTTATGACCTCTTCGTAGAACAAAGGCGTCATAAGCCCGCCGAAAGGAAGAGGAAGAACGGTCGTGACCCCATCACAGACAACAGCCATTCCCCCGCCGCTGTCGCTCACTGCACGGATCGCATGGATGATCTCCTCGTCCGTGACACCGGCCGCAATAATGTTGTGGGCATCATGCGAAACCGAAGAGGCTATTGCTCCCTTTACAAAAGAAAAACCGGTGACAAGCCCGACACCAAACCCTTCGGCTCGGTACCGGTCAACACTTACGACTTTATGGACGCGGTCTGCCGTCGAGCTTTCAAGAGACTCGGTTATGATCTCGCCCGGAACAAGACCTATGACCCGGAGTCTGCCATTTGGTAGAGCGAGTTCTTCTTTCGTCGGGATACGGCAGGAGAAAGGCGGGCATATGCAGTCCAAGGATCTTTCGTGGCTTGGCAGCGATGAGGTTCGGATCCCGTTTTTATACACTGCCGAAACAAAAAACTCAGCTCCGTCCTGCAAGATGCAAAAATCAGCCACTCTTCCCGGAGCGATCATCCCGCGGTCAGCGAGACCAAAACAGTCAGCCGCAGAAAGCGTCGCAAGCCGCAGAGCATGCTCTAAACTCATCCCGGATTTGACCGCGACCCGAATACAGTGATCGATCGAACCCTCACGGACCCGCGAATCCACATGCCGGTCATCGGTGCAGAAACAGCACCGGGCCGCGGTTCTGTCATTCACGATTGAAGAGAGGGCAGCAACATTTTTCGCAGCATCCCCTTCACGGAGAAGAACATACATCCCCAGAGAGAGTTTTTCATTTGCTTCGGCAGCTGAGATACACTCATGATCTGTTTTAATATGCCGGGAGATGTATCTGCAGAGTGCCTCGCCGGAAAGTCCCGGGGCATGCCCGTCAATGTGATCGAAGACGGCGAGCTTTGCCATGACCTCGGGATCCCCGGAAAGGACGCCGGGAACGTTCATCATCTCGCCGAGTCCGATGACCGAGGGAGTATTTTTGTAGGAAGCAATGTCCTTTGACGAGACAACGGCGCCGCCTTTATCCAGAGGGGTCGCCGGCACGCATGACGGGATCATGAAAAAGATATCGGCGGGCGAACTCTTCGCATCCTCAAGCATGAAATCGATCCCGGCACATCCCGAAACATTAGCGATCTCATGAGGGTCCGCGATCACCGTGGTCACGCCGTTTTTGAGAGAAAGGCGACCAAACTCGCGGGGAGTCAGAAGAGAACTCTCGATATGCACGTGAGCATCGATCAGACCAGGGACAACGCGTGCCCCAGAAAGATCGGTCACGTTATCACCCTTAAGGGCGCCGGGTATTCCAACAACGCTCACCAGACCGTCGTCAACAGAAAACGCTGCCGGCCGCCATTCGCCTACGGCAGGATTAAAAAGGAGGGCATTATCAAAAATCTGCGTCATGTAATCAGGATATTCTGGATGAAACCGGTGATTCTGGGGGTTCCTTCAGCGCGTTCGAGAACATAGATGAAAACCTTGTATTCGCCCGGCGGAAGGTCGATCTGCAGTTCAGTAACTGAGTCGCCTTTTGTCAGCGTACCAAGTACTGACTCTGATTCACATACTTGCGTCGATGAGAGAAGGGTGTCCTGACGGAAGATATTGTACTGGAACCAGACATCTCTCTGTTCACCGTCATAATGGATCGGTGTTGTTAACACACCTTTCTCATAAACCGAGGTCCCCGCAGTTAAAGAATTCCCGCCGGTAAACACCAGAATGAGAGCGATAGCGGCAAGAACACAGACTACACTTCCAATGATCAGCAGAGTTTTGCGTTCCATATCCTAATGCTCAGTCAGCTTTCTCAACAATAACACGAACTTTATCGCCTGCTTTGAGACTGGAACCTTTCGGAACATCGATGTTGAACCAGTAAGGGCCCTGCTGAGCCATAAGACAATCCTTTACACCATCGATATCAGAGACAAATTCCAATGTTTCCACTACCTCAAAAATTTTATCAGCCATACTAACATAGAGGAAAGGAGAAGTAATTAAGTTTGTTGTTTTCCATTAGGGAAAACAAAAAAATGAATTGCCAAGATGGTATGTGATATTTTATAACATAGGTTTGCTTGTTACCATCCAGGTGGTACTGTTGGAGTAACTCCAACGGCTGATATCCAGCTCATCGCAAATTTCGGAGAGGATGGCGAGGTTGGTCCCAACTTCTTTTGAAGAGAGACCGAGATCTTTTGCGATATACTTCGCTTTAAAGAATCTTCCGCCCTTGGATACACCTGCTTTCAGGTATCCGAGGATCTTCGCCTGGGTTTCGTTGTATCTTTCAAGAATTGTTCTAGGTTCGGCCATTTTGACTTACCTCACGTAAGTATTGTATCTTTTACATTATAAAGATATTGTTATTATTCGGGTAACAGATCCTGTCGGATCAAAAAAAAGAGAATTCGTGCTTTTACCGTTAAGCTACGGTAAATTCAGAGATTTTCTCGATCATCTTTTCGATAACCTGCGTCCGCATGCCTTCTACGAATTTGATGCTGCCGACAACGAGGTGACCTCCGCCGGAGATTCCTGCTCCCGGCATCTCATCCCGCATGGACCTGACCATCTGGGGAATGTTCATGAAGACACCGCGTGATCTGATGACCGCAAAGTCCGGACCAAGGCCGAGAGTGACAACGGGTTCGTTCACATACTTCTTACAAAGGATATCGTGAACTTCGCCGGAGGATTTTCCCGGAGGCGGGAAGGTGAACCGGTGAGCAAACATCTCCACATCGGCAAGGAACAAATTCGCACCAGAGGTGAGCTTCTGATCATGGATGTGCGGCATCATGGTGTTCATCTGATCCTCGATCGCGAGGTTTGCCTCGGTAACGAGAAGATCCACGAGTTTTAAATGGCGTTCCGGAGCATTGTTGATGTTGAGGATATCTTTGACGATCTCGCGTCCGTCATTGAATCTGAGCCAATACTGCTCATAATCAAGGGAAAGGGCCATGTCTTTACACTCATCGCGGGTGTATTTTCCTTCGATCAATGCAAGATAGGAGTCAAGTTCAGGAGCCTCACTTCTGTCTGCAACACCGGCAACTGCCGGGAAATGCATGATGCGTGATTCGACTGCGGGGTTGATCAGCCGGGCAATTTCCGTTCCAAGCATACCTGCGGTGACACCGAAGTCTCCGCCGACATGATACGGGTTGACATGGCAAAGGAGATACTTGTCGATAGTATCATCGGGATGATGGTGGTCGGCAACGATGACGTCAAGACCATAGACCTCGGTCATTTTGTATGACGGCATGTCCTCTTCGGTCGAACCGTTGTCCATAAGAAGGACGAGCGGAAGTTTCTGACCGAACCGGACATTATCTTTGAGCATCATGTCGAGATCGCGGGTCACATCTTCGATTTCATAGAAGGGGGCCTTTGAGGGGGAGCGGCGCAGAAGGAAGTTGTCCTGATCCGGGTCTCCGCCGTTGTCACGGATGAACTGGGTCACGGCTGTTTCGACAGAGACGGCAGCACAAATTCCGTCGGCATCCGCGTGGTGACGGATGATGATCGGCTGCTGGGTGAGAACGGCACGACGGACGATCTTCGCGAGTTTCCGCATCTCGGGCCAGAGAGCGTCGATGACGTCGCTCTGAACCAGAGGTTTTACCTCTGGAGGTTCGGCACGGGCTTCGAGGGCACGGTTGATCCGTCCTCTGACATTATCGGCTTCCTCTCCTTTGAGGACCTGCATCCCGGACACCTCGATCTGCATCTGGTTGTTTCTGCGGGTGGCTTCACCGAATACTCTGACGATGTCGCCGAGATTTACTTCAGGGTAGGACCGGACGCCTGCTTCGGTGAAAGCGGCTGCATCCTCGACACCGGAGTCATCACATATGGTAAAGATGGTCGGACCCGAGGTCTGTTTGATCTGCACGACATCTGCTTCGATCGTGACGTTTCTGCCGATCTTTGACGCGAGATCGGAGAGTTTGGTCAGGGAGATCGTCTTTGCGACAAGCTGGGTCTCATAGCCTCCTTCAGGAATGGAAACTTCTCTGAGATCGATGTTGCCGTTTGGACGGATCTGATTGACGAGAACGACGATAGGATCGCGTTCCTGTTTGTCGGTCAGCACATTACTCTTATGGAGAAGACCCTTTGTTCTGTCATTTAACTGAACGAAAGTGCCGAAGGTCGCAAAACCCTGGACTTTGCCGATGTACATGTTGCCTTCAACAATGTCATCCACTTCACAACCCGGCCCAAGCCGGTATACGATATCTGTCATATGTTTACTCCTCTTCAAAATCATCTATTTCATCGGTATCTGCACCGCAGAGCCCATAGAGCTTTTCTTCACCATCACGTCTGCCGCGGGCAACCAGAAGGTCGCCGGCATACAGACAGACGTTTCTCCCCGGACGATAGATCCACTTGTTTTCATGTTTGACGGCAAATATGACCATTCCAGTCACAGTCCCGATATGAGAATCAGCAAGGGATTTTTTGTCAAGAGTGGATCCTTCATGGACCGCGACCCACGCAATAACCTCATCGGATTCCCGAACGATACGTTTGATGATCGGGGGGACCTCGATCTCCCGGAGCACCACATCCGCGATGGAACTGGCGGCGTCCGAGATCGATTCGGCAAACGAGGACATATAAAGCATCCCGCGAAGACTTGCGACATCCTCGGTACGCTTGGCGGCTTCAAGGGTCCACAGATCCAGCCTGAGCCGCATCTCGTCGAGCTCTTCTTCGAGTGCCACTACTTCGTTTGCCAGATCCAGATTATCATGAAGCAGAGCGGAATACGCTAGACCGACGGAGAGTTCGCTGATATTCTTCATCTCGATCATGAGGGCGGCGGCCCGGTCAAGATCGCTGATGGGGGACGGGCTCTCGTCATCATCACTTGGTACCGGCTGACCGGAAAGTACACAGAGTTCGGGAAATCCGTACTCGGGACCCCGGCCTACGAGAACATCGCCGGAGCGAAGGACCGTATGCTTATCAGGATCGTAGAGTCTCTGACGCATCCTTCTGATCATGATGATCCGAATACCGGTGACTGACTGAAGTTTGATGTCGCCGAGACGTGCGCCGTCAAGGGGGCTTCCGGCAGCAACGACGGTTCGGTGGGTGGCTTCTTCTGCTTCGGGGAGAGCTCTGCGCAGGTTCGCGGGAAACGAGACATGCCGCATGATATTCTTCGCGATATCCGCCGCATGGTTCGATATCCTCTCCGAGGCTTCGGCCAGCTGAAGAAGACCGCTCATCGGTTCGGTCTCTTCGATGCGCCGTACACTCATCATACTGGTAATACGTGCCTGGTAGATGAGGTCATTCATACGTTCTTCGAGTTCTATGACTTCATCTGCTATTACGTTACTTTCAAAAAGCACTGCAGAATAAGCCAGATCAACCATGAGTTCGCTGATGTCTTTCATCTCGATAAGTACATCTTTGAGGTTGATCGGTTGATTGTCACGGTCCATGATAGTGTGTGTATTAGTGAGAGTTCTGACTACTTAATAAATAGGATACTAGTTTAGCCTAAGAAAAATGATGGGACGGGGATATCGGCCGCGGGTGAGGGGAAATACCGGGCATTCGGGGTTTTACTGAGAGACAAGGTCTTCGCCCCGGCGAAATTATTCAGCCGAAGAAGTCCAGCTGTTTTTGTCTGACCCCGACTTTTCCTTTGGTCAGATCATCAAATGAACGGCGGATCTCGAGTTCCATATCGGCGTTCTGTTTTTTTATCCAGTGAACGGTTCCTGCCCAGGTATCTGCAGGGATGCGGTATCCAAACCCGGCAGTGATACGGGAAAAAAGTTCTACGCCAAGCAGACTCTCTTCGGGAAACGAAGCAGAAAATGCTTCATATAAAAGGAAACACTGCTCAAACGGATGCGCTTTTTCTTTGATCTTCTGATCAAAGGAGGCGGTCAGTTCTGCAAGGATCTTGTTCGACTCGTCCGATAAAGGAGAGGCGTCAAGATTCCGGGTGAGAACATCCCTGATCGTAGAGACCAGACGCGGGGTCAGATGCGTATTTTTCTCCCGCATCTGATAGGCATTTTTCAGATTTTGTATGATATTGATATCGGAAAGCCGTTTCCCGCGAGGGATCTCGCCTGTTGTAAAGAGCCGGGAAACTTCTGCAGGCGTGATGATCACGTCAGCCGTGCGTGCGGCGCTCGAGATATACGCCGCCTTCTCCTGTTCTGGATCTCCCGGTGGACGGCGGGTAAGCAGATATCTGAACCGTTCCAGTTCAAAGTATTCATCCTCGTCTGCATACCGCTCGAAGGAAAACTTACCGGCACGAAACTTCGCCACTTTGTTCATGCATTTCATCTCGAGATCGAATCCGTAGAGTGCGATACACCGGGTGATCTCAGCTTTGGTCGGCTTCGACCCGGATTTGATCATGCGTGCCGCTGCAAATTTTTTTGCATCGGTGTTGACTTCACGCACCAGATAATATCTTTTTAGACCATTTTGGAGACGGACTTCAACGCGATACAACTCATTCGCAGACATATGATGCAGAAATATTGGTCGGGATCGAATGTGTATGTTTCGTTTCCGCGGATCAGACGTCCCGCTGGACCGAAATCCCGGCAAGCCCTTCCCAGTAAGCGGCCCGATCCGCTTCCGGCGCGACACCGCAAACATTGACATACTCGGGATCGAAGTGCCGGAGGACCGCTGTCAGAGAATCTGCATCCGGATCGCGGACGTAGACTCTCCGGATCTCATAGGAGTCCAGCAGTTCGGGAAGACGTGCCGTTCCTTCCCTCGAAACCACGATATCACGCTGGACATCAAGTATGGTTTCCAGATGGTCATCGGGAACGACCCAGAGGAACCGTTTTCCGGAAAAATATTCGAGCTCGATCTCTTCGGGCTCCGTGGAAGTCAGAATATGACCGCTGATCCCGGCATCCCGCATCAGACGGCAAAGCGAGCAGATCGTTTCAGACAGTGCGTCCTTGCACTCTTCGACGTCTCCAAAGTACCCGTCGCTGATATCCAGAGCTGAAGGAGAGGGAAGACTCCACCAGCAGTGTTTTTTCAGCGAGTTCACGAGATCTATATCGGCCAGAATATTGTGCATATCCAGATCGAACTCCCTGATAAACTTCCCTTCACGCACGTTCGTAAAGGCATCAAAGAGACGGTCTGCATAAAACTCACCGCCGGCTGCCGGAAATTCCACCAGAGGCAGCTGATCGCTGAGAGTAGTTTCTATATTCCAGGTGGTAAGATCGGTTTCCTGACCACACCTCGACATGATCCAGGCTGACAAAACAGAAATATCAGGGACCGCAGGCAGGGCTGAACCCAGAGACCTGACGGGAAAGGTACATGTACGCATTACTGTATTAGATGAGAAGCTGATACGTAATACTTTTCTCCGAAAAAAGAGGGGATAGTTATTCTTTTGACTCGATGACCGTGATGAGATTTTCCATCACTTTGTCAACGGCATCCCATGTGGGGCTGGTCTTGCCCGGCGTCCGGACGATAAACGGCCTTCCTTCATCAGCGGCTTTCCGCATCTCGATATCCAGAGGGATCGCGCCGAGATAGGGCACCTTATACTGCTCCGCCGCCTTTGCGCCGCCGCCTTTCCCGAAGATGTCGACAACTTCGCCGCAGTGCGGGCAGACCATACCCGACATGTTCTCGATCACACCGAGGACCGGGAGATCCATCATCTCGATAAATTTGATCGCCTTCGTCGCATCCAAAACGGCGACATCCTGGGGGGTCGTAACGATCACAGCGCCTTCCACGTTCGGAGCAAACTGAATGATATTCAATGCTTCGTCGCCGGTTCCGGGCGGAAGATCAACAATCAAATAATCAAGATCACCCCATTCCACATCGCCGAGGAACTGTTTGGTGGCGGCAGCCTTCATCGGTCCGCGCCATACAACCGGGCTGTCGGTTTCATTCAAGAGAAGAGCGATCGAGACGACTTTTAACGAGCCGGTCACCTTGACCGGCATGATGTGGTCGCCGATCGCCTGAAGACGGAGATCTTCGATGCCGAGCATCTTGCCGATCGAAGGACCGTGCAGATCGAGATCCAGAAGCCCGGTCTGATATCCATGATTGGAAAGGGCATAGGCAAGATTTACCGAGACGGTACTTTTCCCGACCCCGCCTTTTCCGGAGAGGACAAGAATGACGTGACGTACGTGGATATCGGACTTTTCCGGCATTTTAGGGGTCGATTCGGGTTTCTGTGCACAGGTATCGCAGTTTTCAGTGCAGTTTTCAGGGCATGTTTCATTGGTCATGTATCGATTGCTCCATTGGGATCCTGCGGCAGGAATCTTATGTACATGCAGCAGAACGTTTGAGAGACGTGTATTGGAGAAATACGATGGTTCGGGGGTCAGCCCAAACCAGAATTTCATTGTTAATCGGATCCGGCTCCAGGAAATGGATCCTGACCGGATCTATTAGACGGCATTTGCAAGATGGAGAGAGCGGAGTTTGTATGAGAGGTTAGAGGGACGTAGAGTGGTTACGTTTTTTCGCGTCTGAAACACATGAACCAGTCAAGACAATACTGGTCATCGGTCGTTGATTCCATGCGTTCCTTTGCCGTACCGCAGGAACCTGCAGGAGGTACGATCACATCATCCCCGGGACGCCAGTCAGCAGGCGTTGCAACCTGATCACTGTCTGCTTTCTGCAGAGCGAGGATGATACGTTTGATCTCATCGAAATTTCTTCCGGTCGAGAGAGGATAATACAGAATGGTCCTGATCTTTGCCGAAGGATCAATGACGAATACCGCACGCACGGCCTGAGTATTCGACTGACCCGGCTGGATCATGCCGAATTTATTGGCGACTTCCATGCGGATATCTTCGATCAACGGGAACTTCACCTCGATGTTCTTCTTCCCGTTCCATTCAAGCTCCTGGATCTTGCGAAGCCAGGCGATATGGGCGTAGAGAGAGTCTACCGAGAGCCCGATAAGTTCGGTGTTGAGTTCGGCGAATTCGTCAGCCATCGAGGCAAACGTCATGAACTCGGTTGTACAAACCGGAGTAAAGTCTGCAGGGTGCGAGAAGAGGATGACCCACTTCCCGGCATAATCCTCGGGAAACCGGATAGGTCCCTGCGTCGTTACCGCCTCAAAGGAGGGGGCGGTGTCACCGATCAGCGGCATTTTTGCGCCGCCGTTGTGCGGATGTCCATCGTTGTGTCTGTGAAAACGATGATGATAATGATAACAGCAGATCTCCTGCTGCTTTTCATCTTCCATTGCATGTGCTGGTGTTTTTTCCATAGAGATGACCTCCGTAAAGAATCATGTATGGATATGTCTGAATAACACGCCGTGCAGCTACTCGACTTCTGTTTGCATACTGCAGCCGTCCGGTCGGACAGTGCCGGTTGAGTGCGGACAGCAGGAGACCTTGATCATTTTACCGTTGGCCAAAGCATCCGCGACTTTATAGCGTGCCTCGTGAAGGTCGCGCCATGCCGTTTTTCTGGACACTCCCATAACACCTGCGGCATCCTCCTGCGAAAGTCCTTCAAGATCAACAAGTTTCAAAACCGCGATCTCTTCGGGGTACAATGTAACCATCTCAATATTGACCTTTCTCTGCGGACATACCGGGGCATAACACCCGGGAGGTTCATTGAGTTCGACGCAGCGCCTTACCCTTGGTCTTCCGCATTTTCCTTTTGGACAAATCTCAGGGTTCTCAGGCATATCTTAACTCGTGCTGGATATCTTCTCATGCCATACCTAAAGCGTTTTCGATTAGCCGGTTATGCCTTAAAAGATATACAGTGAGTACTCATATGCGCCAAAATATATTAATGTATGCGACACGAATCATTCTTAGTAGAAGTGTTACCCAAGTTTTGGAGATGAGTATGTCGACACCATTTATAACAATAGAAAATCTGTGTATGGATTTTGGCGAGGATGAGAGGGTTCGTGTTCTCGACAATATCTGTCTTGATATAGCCGAAGGAGAGATCGTGGGCGTGATCGGAAGATCAGGATGCGGAAAGACCGTGCTGATCCATCTTATCCGGGGTATCGACACCCCGCCGACGAGCGGCAGGATCGTATATCACATATCCCGCTGTCCGAAATGCGGCAGAATCGAGTTCAGAAGTGATGCGGGGAAACCCTGTTCAGTCTGCGGAACCATCCTTGCAGCTGAGGATATCGATTTCTGGGCGCCGGAAAACGAGGCGGTCAAAGCAAAGATCATGGCACGGACCTCGCTGATGTTCCAGAGAACGTTTTCCCTGTATGGTGACGATCGGGTGATCGAGAATGTTCTCCGGGCACTTGACGATATCAACTACCCGGCGAATGAGGCACTTTCCCGTGCGGCGGATCTGGTGGATGAAGTCCGTCTGAGCCACCGGATGCTGCATGTGGCCCGCGATCTTTCGGGGGGCGAGAAGCAGCGTGTGGTGCTTGCCCGGCAGCTTGCCCGTGAACCGCTGTTTTTGTGCGCCGATGAACCTACCGGGACACTGGATCCGAAGACCGCGACGATCGTGCATGAACTGCTGAAGGCGGCGGGAACGGAGAAGCGGATGGGTATGGTGATCACTTCCCATTTCGCTCAGGTTCTGGAGGATGTGTGCGATCGGGCGGTCCTGATGGAGGACGGACGGATCACGATGGTCGGCAAACCTGAGGAGATCGTAGATGAGTTCATGAAGGGGTGCAAGGATGACTGTACGTATGCATGTGTCGACTGCGGAGGTCCGCTCATTCGGGCGAAGGATCTGTCGAAGAAGTTCATCGCGGTCGACCGCGGGGTGATCAATGCAGTGGATAAGATCAGTTTCGAGGTGTATGAGCGGGAGATTCTGGGCATCATCGGAGTCTCCGGCGGAGGAAAGACGACGCTTTCGAAGATGATCGCGGGTCTGTATGAGCCGACGGGGGGAACGCTGGAGGTCCGGGTCGGCGATGAGTGGGTGGATATGCGAAAACCGGGGTATGAGTTCCGCGGGAGAGCGAAGAAGTATATCGGTCTTCTGCATCAGGAGTATGATCTGTACCCTCACCGGACGGTGATGGATAATCTGACGGATGCGATCGGGCTGGAGTTTCCAAAGGAGCTTGCCGTTCGTAAAGCGGTGATCACGCTTCGGATGGCAGGTTTTACGGAGAAGAAGGCACGGGATATCCTGAACCGGAAGCCTTCGGAGTTGTCGGAAGGAGAGAAGCACCGCGTGGCGCTGGGTCAGGTTCTGATCCGGGAGCCGCGGATCATTCTCTTAGATGAGCCGACGGGGACGATGGATCCGATCACGAAGATCGATGTGAAGCATTCGATCGTTCATGCCCGCGATGAGATGGATGAGACGTTCATCATCGTTTCCCATGATATGGACTTCGTCCGGGATGTGTGTGATAGGTGTATGTTCATCCGCGGCGGAAAGATCATCGCGGAGGGACCGACGGCGGATGTGCTCGCACAGATCTCGGAGAAGGAGGTCGAAAAGATGGCGGCGGATCTGGAGAGCGGGGTGGCCTGCAAGGGCGGCCTCAGCTGAGGCGGGTTGGCAACGGAGTCGACAACCTTAGCCGAGCAAATCTTTGATTTGCGACTGCAGGCTGCCCTGATTGAGGAGGCTTAGCTGAGGCGGATCGACGGCGCAGCCGGCGATTTTAGCCGAGCAAGTTTTTTCAAAAACTTGCAAGTGTGTATATATTCCCCTTTTCCCGGGTTGACGTCAGACGGCAGACGTCTGACGTCACCTGCCTTTTCAGAAAAAAGAACTACCCTGAAAAAATTGAGCCACACTCTCCCGAGAGAGATGTGGTGTCATAATACTCTTGTATTATTTATTTATTTCTAAAAGTATATATAGTTAATTAATATTTCAAAAAAATGACAGAAGAAAACAGGCCCCGAAAATTCCGGGGCATCTGTTTTCCATAAAATCAACCTGACGTCTGACGTCTGCCGTCTGACGTCAACCCCCACAGGAAAAATGGAACAACATGCATATCTCAGAATAACCGATAAGGAAGGAAACATCCAGATACCATCGCAACACGCCACTCCCAGACGCAAGTCCCTTTCGCTTCACCCGCAGCCCGCAGTCGCAAGTCTATCGACTTGGTCGCAAATCAGAGATTTGCTCGGCTAAGGTTGTCGACTACATCTTCAACCCGCCTCAGCTAAGCCCGCCCCTTCGTCGCCAACCCGCGAAATCAGTATTTAATACTCATCCACGCCAAATAGTACCACATGACTAATAAGCCCACTGTCGTTACGTGCGGTTTGCCCTATACAAACGGTTTTTGCCACCTCGGGCACCTCCGGACGTACATCCCCGGCGATTTCTACGTCCGCTACCTCCGGCGTCTCGGCGATGACATCGTCTTCGTCTGCGGATCCGACAACCATGGGACCCCCATCGTCGTCACTGCCGAGGCCGAAAAAACCACGCCCCGCGCCGTATCCGAAGAATATCACGCTCACTTCGACAACGTCTTCAAATCCATGGGCATAGCGTTCGACCGGTTCGGTATGACCGACGACCCGACCAACCACCACCGGACCGTCTCCATCCTCCAGACCCTCATCGACCGCGGATATGTCTACGAACGGACCATCCAGCAAAGCTACTGCCCCAAATGCAAACGCTTCCTTCCCGACCGGTACGTCGAAGGCACCTGCCCCTACTGCGGCAAACATGCCCGCGGCGATGAATGCGACGCGGGATGCGGGCGGCACCTCGAACCCGGAGAGATTCTCGACCCCGTCTGCGCCACCTGCGGGACAAAAGCCGAACTCCGCGAACAGAAGCACTACTACTTCAAACTCAGCAGCTTCGGGGACTATCTTCTGGAGTATCTGCCGACCCTCGGCGGAACGTTGAACGCACGAAACTATGCCATCGGCTGGGTCGAAAACGAACTCAAAGACTGGTGTATCACCAGAATGATGGACTGGGGCGTGAAGTTCCCCGGATCCGATGATCTCGTCTGCTATGTCTGGGTGGATGCCCCTATAGGATACATCTCCTTCACCGAAGAGTGGGCAAACGCGACCGGGAACAGCTGGCAGAAGTACTGGTGCGAAGGGGACCGGGTCCACTTCATAGGCTCCGACATCATCTATCACCACTGCGTCTTCTGGCCGGCAATGCTGCACGGCGCCGGATATCAGCCGCCGTCCGCAGTCGTTGCGAGCGGGATGGTCACGATCGACGGCGAGAAGTTCTCCAAATCGAAAGGGAACGTCGTCTGGACAAAAGAGGATTATCTCGACAAGGGACTGCCGGCAGATTATCTGCGGTATTATCTCCTCGCTTACACGAGTCACACCCGCGAACTGGACTTTTCCTGGAAAGAGTTCCAGGCACGGATCAATAACGAGCTCGTGAACACCTTCGGAAACTTCGCGAACCGGAGCATGAGCCTCGTCAAAACCAAGTTCGGCGAGGTGCCGCAGATGCCTGTCGAGGCGGAGATTTTTGCCGAGATCGAACACTCGCTTGCCGGAATCGAAGAGGCGGTTCGCGCCTTCGAGTTCAAGGCAGCGGTCGACGGCATCCTGCTTCTCGCAGCATACGGAAACGGATACATCTCAAACGCCGCTCCCTGGAAACTGATTAAGGAGGATCCAGAGGCGGCCGCACAGATATTAAAGAACTGTCTCCAGATCGTGAAGGCGTGTGCTCTCGTTATGCAGCCGGTGATGCCGGAGTCTTCCCAAAAGCTTTGGGAGATGCTCGGCTATACCGATCTGGTGGAAAACCACCCGATCAGCGACGCACTGGTCCCGTTCGAGAACACAATACTTGGCGATGTGAAGCCGCTGTTTGCGAGAATCGAGGACAAGCAGCGTGAGGAGATGGAGGCTCTGCTTGCGAAGCGGGCCGAGGATTCGAAGAAAAAAGCAGCAGGAAAGAATACTATGGAAGCAGTAATAGAACCAATGTCAGAAGAGATCATAACAATAGATGATGTGGCAAAGCTCGATCTCCGTGTGGGACGGGTCGTGAAAGCGGAGAAAGTGCCGAAGACGACGAAACTTCTGCGTCTGCAGGTGGATATCGGGACCGAGGTCAGACAGATTGTGTCAGGCATCGCCGATGTCTACACGCCTGAAGAGATGGTGGACAAGAAGATAATCGTGGTCGTGAACCTGAAGCCGGCGAAGTTCCGGGGCGAGGAAAGCAACGGGATGCTGTTTGCCGCAGGCGACGAGGCATCACTCCTTATTCCACTCAAAGATGTGCCGGAAGGGACGAAGATCCACTGATCTTCAACAATTCTTTTTTTGAATCGGACTTACGCGGTGTTCTCTCAATCAAAAAGTTGACGTGCATGTAAGATGTACTTTGATTTCGTGTACTGGATGTTTTTTGATACATGAGGAATAACCAACCGCGAATCGGCGCGAATCCCGCAAGCCTTTGGCTTGCTCCCAGAATCGGATTTGCTGTCCCTCACTTGAACACGGCGGGTCCAATCGCAAATCAAAGATTTGCTCCGCTAAGGCCACCCCTTCGGGGCAACCCGCTAGCGCACCCCGCCGGTTCATCCCTCATCGGGAACGTTCGGGCAAATCCTGTCGCCGCTCCAGCGGCTCCTGTGAAAGAAATATCCATCATACAATCCAGATGAATATTATGTTCTAAATGAGCCTCGAAAAATGCAAAAAAATGAACCACGTATTTTGCAAAATAAATCTCCAATATTCCATTTCCTTTTTTGATTCGGGGTGCGGGGACGCGACTTCGGCGCGGAGCGGCCCGCGGTGGAAATATCCTATTTCAAGATTCATCCGTCTAGAGATATTCCCTTAGACAGCCTCTTCAAGCTTATTTAACCACTCATTAAAATGAGGACATTTCTCACGCATGGAATCAAGTCCAATTCTATCTGCAATAAGTAATCCTTCCGTTCTTTTACCATAATTTGGATAGAGTTCTGTAAGATGTTTAGCGGGCCCTTTATTTGTGTTGATATTTTCTGCTTCTCCATATCGATGAAGAATGCTAGTAAGATCAGATAATCTTGATTCTCGATTGATTTTCAAAATATCATCTATAGTTTCTATATCAGTAAATAGAAGAGCTTCAAATTCGTGCAGTTGAATGTATGGTATAAAATTTGAGGATAATTCGTGCAAATCTTCAGAGAGTTTATCTTCAAGATGAGAGATTTTATCTCGAGGATTAGATGTGGTAGGCAAGGTATCCATTCCTGGAAAATCCTGAGGAAGACGATAATAATCTATCATCGTGGTTACAATGAAATATCCACGACCCCCAAGTCTGACGGTATTTTTTCTAAATTGCGGATATGTTGAAATACCTCCAGAATGCCTTGGACTAGTCCTGTTTGACATTATTGATACTTGATCATACCCACAGTTTAGAAGATATGGTTTGAGGTGTTTTTTGGCAAATTCAGATTCACAATGCCCTTCAGTGTGAATATTCAGTGAAGACATTTTTATGGATTTCCTCCCAGCAGATTATTTTGCCACAGTTCACCAAGGGTATAGTCTTCCATCCATTCATTGAGTTCATCAATATTTTGAGGTCTGGTTATTGTTGTTTGTCCATCTGTGTTCTCAGCTATGAGGATGTTCGTGAGGCAAAAGTTATTTACGAGTTGGACGGATTGTGTGGAGAGAAGAATCTGGGATGTGTTGGATGCGATTTTAATCAGGTCTGCGAGCATGTCTATTGCATAGGGATGGAGACCGAGTTCTGGTTCATCAATGAGAATGAATTTTGGTGGGTTTGGTTGAAGAAGGAGGGTCGCTAGTGCGATGAATCGGAGTGTTCCATCAGATAGAGCAGATATTGGAAATGTATAGTGTCTGCTGTATTTGTTTTTCCAGCGTAGTCTTACAGTATTGGCTTCTTCCTGTATGATGAAGATGAAGTCCTCAAATTCAGGGTAGACTAACTGAATGGTAGAACAGATTTTTTCATAGTGCTGCGGATAATCTGCTTTGATGTGATAGAGGTATGCTGCAAGGTTTTTTCCATCCGGATGCAGATAAGTGATTTCATCAATATCAGCAGTACGTTTAAGAGGAGAGTATTTTCCCGTGTCGTGAAAGTGATAAACAATCCAACCAATCATGTATTCCAGAACATAATCAGACACGGTTTTTTTCTCTGTATCTAATGCAAGTTGTGTTGTTTCCCAAAGATGCGTTTCTCTGTGTCCTGCGCCGAGCGGTTTAATGAAAGGTACTCGAAATTTCCATGCAATATGAAACGTTGTATCTTCATCCAAAAAATAGGGCATGTCATTTGTGTCGGCGCCTAGGCTAAAGGAATAAGTATTGTCACCAAAAGATACTTTGACATATATTCTATCTGTTGTTTTTGTCCCATAGTAGAATTGAGTATCTGCCCCGCCATTTTCTGCAAAAAACAATTGAAGTTTTCTATTGATGACTGCGTTTAGGAGATCAAAGGTGGAAATAAAATTACTTTTTCCAACTCCGTTTGCACCAAGAAGAATGTTAATCTCATGAAGATCTACTTCAGTATGGGCTATAGAGCGATAACCAGCTATTTCTATTTTTTTTAGAGAGAGTGAAATGGGGGTCTCATTCATTATTGATTCTATTATGACTTGTGGAATATTTATACATGTGGAGTTGTCTATGTAAGCAGTCTAGATATATTGCTATGAATCCCCTCCTGACGTAGCAATGCATTTGATTGATATCACGTACTAGATAATATATTAGAAATCAAAGTCAAGATGAAGAGGTAACTCCGCTATCCTGAAAAAGTTACATCTATTCTAACTAAAAAAAGAGTTTAGAGAATAAGGAAAATCACTTTCGCTTGTTCTTGGTTTTCATGCCTTTTATATCAGCCTTTTTCGGGAAATGCTCACCGGATTTCTTTGTGTCGGTCTTATCTGCAAATCGGATGGAGTTGTCATCGTAATCCACAAAATCAAATGCCATTATTTTGTATATGGTATTTTTTGGAGATAAATTTTATCTCAACCGGCAGGATCAGAGACATATTAGGAGGGGTGATCTGAGATTAGACTGAACCGAACCAAAAATGGAAATTATGGCATTTCGGTCTGATAAATGCCCAACAGGAACACTAAATTAATAATTACTATCATATTTTAACAATCCTTTATTTTCTCTTACCACATAGTAGAATACTAGGAGCAGACAGAGGTTTGGATGTCTATCGCACACGCCAAAAAATCCCTGTCAGCATAAACCGGAAATATCAGGTAACGAGGAAAACAGGGATGAATTTAGTAGAATGAATGACACACCAGAACCAAAATCAATCAGGCAACGGATATTCGAGATAGTCGACATAGCGGCTCCCGGAGATAAAGTCAGCAAGTGGTACGACCGGATGACGATCGTCATAATCATTTTGAGCATATTGCCATTAACCGTTAAAACGGAGAACCAGACCTTTTTCTGGCTTGAGGTTGGGGCAGTGAGTATCTTTATCGTTGATTATATTCTCCGACTATGTACCGCGGACTATAAACTGAAAAAAGGCCGCCTTTCTTTTCTGATCTATCCGTTCACACCCATGGCAATTATCGATTTATTGTCCATCCTTCCGATATTTACTGTCTTAAACAACGGATTCATTCTCTTGAGACTGGTAAGATTGTTTAGAGCGGTGAAAATTTTCCGTTATTCGAAAAGTGTTCAGATGCTGCGAAATGTGATCGTAAAACAGAAAAATCCGCTTTTCTGCGTGTTTGGTTTTGCAGCTTCCTACATTATGGTTTGTGCTATTGTGTTATTCAATGTGGAACCCGATACATTTGAAAACATTCTGGAAGCACTCTATTGGTCTACGATCACCTTAACCACGCTCGGATATGGAGATGTATATCCGGTTACCGATGCCGGAAGGATCGTGACCATGATATCGTCATTAGTTGGAGTCGCCATCATCGCTCTTCCCTCGGCAATCATTACGGCGGGCTATATGAATGAACTGACCTGCGAGGTGGAAACTAAAACAGATTGAAAATTTCACCTGGGATCGCAGATCAGGTACAGTCAGTCTTGGGGTGCTTGTTGGCACCCCGGTTTCAATAACTTTGCAGTTTCTTTCGGACAGAGCCTCATTCAGGAGAGCCAAACCTCACTGCTCAGCAGATTCTGCAGGCTTATCCGAGTATTTGATAAACAGCGCGAGAATCGGACAGAGAATGGTTGGCACGATCAGCAGAAACATCGCATCCGGCAGGGAACCCGTGACATCAGCCACCCACCCGATCAGCGCCGCACCGACCCCGCCGATCCCCATCGAAAGACCGAGCGTGAGGCCCGAGGCAAACCCGACACTGCCCGGAAGAAGATCCTGGGTCATCGTCACCGAAGTCACGTAACAGAAGCAGGCGAAGAACGAATACAGCATGATCCCGGCGTACATCAGCCATCCGGTCGAGAGAAATATCAGGCAGAAACACGGCACCGCACAGATGAAACCGAGGATAAGCACCTTCTTTCGCCCGAACCGGTCGGAAAGAGACCCGCCGGCCACCTGCCCCGCCACCCCGGAGAAAAGCATGACCGTAATGATGATCGAGGCCGTCATCGTATCTATATCATTATACCATAAAATGAGCAGCGTCGGCAGATACGTGATGACCCCGACATACGCCCAAGCCCGCAGAGCACACACCGTCACGACGAGTCCCGCAGGTATCCACCAGTATTTTCCGTGGACCTGCTTCTTTTCGACCGTGGGTTTCTCAATCAGATCGACGGTACCGGTGCGGCGGTCGTTCCGGTAGATCCATGCTGCCCCGACAAGCCCTGCAAGAAAATACGAGAGTCCCAGATTGACAATGAGAAGTGGGAGGATCACCGGCAGGATCGGCGTATACAGATCGATCAGGAAATGACCGCTGATCGCCCCGGTTATTTTTGTATTGTAGGTATGACGCATGGAGTCGCCTGAAGATGAGTATTGATAATCACGCATTCTATTTATTTGTTTAATCTTACGTTCTTCAAATTTCAACAAATATTTAACATACAATTATGCAGAATGTATTAATATAGTATTACAAATATAAACATAATTATAACTTTGGTGTGTTGTTATGAAAAAACGTATTTTCGAAGGCTTATCCGTCAACGGATTTGCCGCACTCTGTATTGCAGGCGTACTGATTGGAGCTATGGTCATCTGTGCCGGCTGTGTGCAGTCGGGAAATGATGACAGCACGCTTCGCGTCGTCATGAACTTCGGTCCCGACTCAAGCGGCAGTCTTGACCCCGCCAACGGGTGGGAAGGCTGGTATGTGCGGGAAGCGGGCCTCTTTGAGACGCTTTTCTATGATGACCAGAACATGGAACTCAAACCCGAACTGGCAACCGGCTACAAAGCATTGAGCGATACCGAATGGGAAATCACGCTTCGAAAGGGCGTAGTCTTCCACGACGGAACGCCGTTCAACGCCGACGCGGTGATCTATTCGTTCAACCGGGTTCTCGACCCCGCAAACAGCCGTTCGTCTGAGTATTCGTTCATCAAAGACGTGAGAAAAACGGACGACTACACGATCGTCATCGAAACGACCGAACCCTATGCTCCGCTGATCGCATCGCTCGTTGATCCGGTCATGTCGATCATCAGCCCGAACACCGTCGATGTGGACAAACAGCCGGTTGGTACCGGACCCTATGCATTCGTTTCGTTTGAATCGGGTGCAAGCATGGATCTCGTTAGAAACGACAAGTATTGGGGCGGCACGCCGAAAGCTGCGAAACTCTCCATGCTCTACAACGCCGACGCGACCGCACGGACGCTTATGCTGAAGTCCGGCGATGTCGATATCGCAAAGGACATTCTCCCAAGCGAGTATGCTTCCCTGAAATCCGGCACCTCAACCGATGTCGAATCCAAGGAGACTCTCCGGGCATATTTCATCTACATCAACGGCGGAAAAGCTCCGTTCGATGACGTGAACGTTCGTCAGGCACTCAGCTACGCACTGAACCGTCAGGAAATCGTGGATACCGCGCTTGAAGGCGTGGCGGGTTCCCCTGCGGTAGGTATGTTTACGAATACCATGCCGTGGAACGCAAACGACAAGATCGCCAGCTACGACAACGATCAGGCAAAAGCCCTTGAACTCCTGGCCAAAGCAGGAATCACCAAAGGAACCGACGGTAAACTGTATTATAACGGCGAACCGTTCACTATCGAGATAATGACCTATACGAACCGTGCGGCCCTTCCGGCATGCCTGGAAGTAATCGCCGCAGAGTATGAGAAGCTCGGCATAACGGTCACGACGAAACACGCCGAGTCGAGCGCAATCAAAGCAGCCGTGAAATCGGGAACCTATGATATGGCACTCTATGCCTGGGTCACGGCACCGACCGGAGACCCGGACTACTTCATCAGCGGTCACTATCTCTCGACCGGAACATACGCTTCCGGCTGGACCCACTACTCGAACCCGCAGATGGATGACTGGATCCTTGAAGCACGGTCGACCTTTGATCAGACCAAGAGAGCCGAGCTCTACGACAAGATCCAGGAACAGGCGCAGATCGACTGCCCGCTCATCTTCGTGTTCTATGCAGTGGAAAACGATGCGACGCGTTCGTCAGTTACGGGATACACCATTTACCCCAACGACTACACGCTCGTAACGAAAAACATCGCTGTTGTATAATGCAGCGTATGCCGGATTTCCCGGCAGCTTCTTTTTTTAATAACCGGTAAATCGGCAATATCCGCCATGCGATGTAAAAATGATTGAAAATCACCTATTACTACTTTTAGTCTCTGATACTACACAATGTACCAAAGGAGGGTGAGTTAATCACGGATACGAAAGAAAAATCAAAAACTGCTTTTAATCAGCAGGCTGCCACGTATGACGAAGATGCCTATGGAAAACATGCACGAAATCTTTACCCGGCTCTATTAAAAAAACTCTCATCGCTTGAATACGATACGATTCTCGATTTGGGCTGCGGAACGGGAGAGGTTATGCGGGCGATTATCAGTGAAGCTCCAGAGAGAAATGTATACGGCATCGACCTTTCTGAAAACATGGCACGAAAGGCCAAGGATAAACTGAAAAGCGGGGCTTCGGTGAGTATTGGAGATGCCGAACATCTGCCGTATGCGGATGAAGTGTTTGATGTGGTCTATTGTAATGACTCCTTTCATCATTATCCAAAACCTGAAACGGTAATGGCAGAAGTGTCCCGGGTTTTGAAACCGGGAGGTACCTTCATCATCGGCGACTGCCGGCAGCCGTTTGTCAGCAGAACGATTATGAATGCTTTCATGCGTTTCAGTAATGAGGGGGATGTCAAAATATATTCTAAACGTGAAATCTGCAGCATGCTTGACCTCTATTTCCATGATGCCGTCTGGCAGAAAGTAAACCAGGCATCATTTCTGGTTTCCGCCGTAAAATAATCAAATTACGGAACACAAAACGACCCGCGCTTCGATTGAAACAAGAGATACGGTAATAACGTGCCGGGGAGTCGAGGTGCGGGAGAAAAGATCGAATTTCGAACCACCTGCGTGTCCTATGTACGGAAAAACACCCCGAGGAATGCCGGATTTCCCGGAAGTTTCTTTTTTACTTATTACGATTTTATTATTAATATATTTTAAAAACATACGAATAAAATATGACAATTAATATAATATTACTTTTATAGATAATATTCACACTAGTTGGTGAAAAATATGCAGTCTGGTTTTCAAAAGAAGATATTACTTGTCGCAATCGCAGCCCTCCTTCTTGCCGCGGTTTGCGTGGCGGGATGCGTCCAGTCATCCGATTCCGGAGAAAAAGTTCTTCGTCTCGTGGAGATCGAAGGCCCGGACACCGGCGGCAGTCTCGACCCGGCAAATGGCTGGGAAGGCTGGTATGTCGCAAAGGCAGGCATTTACGAGACATTGTTCGCTTACGACGCGGATATGATTCTGCAGCCGAAACTTGCGACCGGATACAAGCTTTTGAACGACACGACATGGGAAATCACCCTCCGCAAAGGTGTTACGTTCCATGACGGGACCCCGTTCAACGCCGATTCGGTCCTGTATTCTTTTGACCGTGTTCTCAACGAATCGAACAAACGTGCATCCGAGTATGCATTCATCAAAGACGTCAGAAAAACCGGTGACTACACGATCGTTATCGAGACAAACGACAAGTATGCCCCGCTGATCACCTCGCTTGTCGATCCGCTCATGTCGATTGTCAGCCCAAACATCGTCGATGTCGACAAAAAGCCGATTGGAACCGGTCCGTTCGTCTTTTCCGCATTTGAACCCGGCGCAAGTCTGGATGTCGTGAAAAACGAAAATTACTGGGGCGGTGAAGTCGGGCTCGACAAAGTGTATACGACCTACATCCCGGATGCGACCTCGAGAACGCTTCTCATCAAATCGGGCGATGCGGACGTTGTCCGTGATATTCTCCCAAGCGAGTATAATGCGGTAAGCAACGGATCGGACACTTATGTCGAGTCAAAAGCGATGCTGCGCACGTACTTTGTGTACATCAACGAAAACAAAGCACCGTTCGATGACGTCCGCGTTCGTCAGGCGCTCAGTTACGCAATAAACCGCCAGGAGATCGTCGACACGGCGCTTGAAGGCGTCGGCGGCGTTCCCGCGGTCGGTCCGTTCTCGTACTCCTCGCCGTGGAATGCAAACGACGAGATCGAGGCATACGCATACAACAAGGAAAAAGCACTGGCTCTCTTAGCCGAAGCAGGCATCCTGCCGGGGGCTGACGGCAAGCTGTATTACAACGGAGAACCGTTCACCATCGAGATAACAACCTACTCCAAACGTGCCGCCCTCCCGCCGACGCTGGAAGTAATCGCCGCAGAGTATGAAGACCTCGGCATTACCGTGAAAACGCGGATCATGGATAGCAGTGCAATCAAAGCCGACGTCGCTACTGGAAATTACGACATGACGATGGCAGCCTGGTCGACGATGCCGACCGGGGATCCGGATTACTTCTTAAGCCCGATGTTCCTCTCGACCGGGTCCTATGCCTCCGGATGGCTGCACTACGCCAATCCGAAGGTCGATGCCCTTATCCTTGAGGCACGGACCACCTTCGACGCCGACAAGCGGGCGGAACTTTACGATGAGATCCAGAACATTACCCAGAACGAGGTCGGACTGATCTACCTGTTCTATGAATCCCAGAACTGGGGAATCCGCGATGATGTCTCGAATATCGAGATCTACCCGAACGAATACACCATGATGACAAAAGACATCACCATCACCTGAGTATCATGTCAAACGAAACAATCCGCCAGCACTGGAACGAACGGAGTCCAGAATACCGCAAACAGTATCACACACATCTCGATGAGGAGATCGATCTGATGCAGAGCTGCTTCAAAGAATATCTCCCGGAAAAAACAGCCCTAAAGGTGTTGGATATCGGCACAGGTCTTGGCATTCAGGCAATGACCTTTGCAGAGTTAGGCCACCAGGTCACCGCCCTCGATCTCTCCGAGGAGATGCTCGCACGCGCCGAACAAGGCGCTGCGGCCCGAGGTCTTTCCATCGATTTCCATCATGGAGATGCGGAAAACCTTCCGTTTGCCGACAACAGTTTCGACGTTGTCGTGAACATGCATCTTCTGTGGACCCTCACGGACCATGAAAAATTTTTCCAGGAATGCAAACGTGTTCTCGTCCCCGGCGGCAGGATCTTTGCGATAGACGGTCACTGGTTCAAACCCGATGACCGGGAAACCGAAGAGTGTTCGGCAAAGATCCGGCAGTATCTTCCGCTCTATAATGCGAACACGCCGGAACAGATCGCAGGCCTCGTGGAAACCGCAGGTTTCTCCGAGGTCTCCTGGAAATATCTCCCCGAGTATGCCAACTACATGCAGAGATGCGACCCGAATGGACGGGATTATCAAACGACACCTTACCTTGAAACCGGAGTAAAATCATGATTAAAGACAAAATAGCTGATTACTGGAACTGGCGAAGCACCAGCTACCACGAAGAATATATGGACCGCATCACCGACGAGATCAATCTCTGGGAACAAATTTTTACTCCCATGATCCCAGCCGGAAAGCATCTCAACGTCATTGAGGTCGGAACCGGACCCGGCATTTTAGCACTCGCTCTTGCAAAAATGGGACACAATGTTACCGGCATCGACCTCTCTCCAGAAATGGTCAAGAAAGCACAGAGCAATGCGGAAAAACTTGGTCTGACAGCACAGTTCCGCGAGGGAGATGCAGAAAATCTCGACCTCGATGCAGGCTCCGCCGACCTCATCATCAGCAAATATCTGATGTGGACCCTGCCGCACCCTGATGCTTTCCTTAAAGGAGCGAACCAGATCCTCACGCCGGGCGGACAGATCATCGCCGTAGATGGTGTCTGGTATACCGACACACAAGATCATACCAAACGAAACAAACCCTACTCTGAATTCTTCGACGAATGCTACGAGGAAGTCCGCCCAAATCTTCCTCTCGGCAAAAACAACACGCCTGACAAGGTCGCTTCCCTCATTACGGGTCACGGATTTTCCGACTCAACGTGGCGGTATCTTGACGACTATCAGGCATTCCTGAAGTCGATCGACATCGGCGAAACCACAGTCACTCCCTACATAGTTTCTGCAAAGAAAACATGCTGAGAGAATACTTCATCAGAAGACTGCTGTATCTGATTCCGATACTCATCTTCATCTCCTTTTTGAGTTTCTCGCTCATCTACATCGCACCGGGAGATCCGGCTGAAATCATGATGACAAGTCCCGGCGGAGGATTCAGCGAAGAGGCCGTTCAGCAATTCCGGATAGCCCACGGTCTTGACCAGCCGTTCATCGTCCAGTACCTCACCTGGCTGGAGAAGGCGGCGACCGGCGATCTTGGGTACTCCTACATGAGCGAACAGCCTGTATTCGAAACCGTGATCAACGCATTCAAAAACACGCTGACCCTCTCGGTTCTCGCACTCGCCATCGCCCTGATCATCGCGATCCCGCTTGGGATCATATCGGCGGTCAAACACAACACGATCGTCGACAGTATATGCCGGTTCGGCGCACTCCTCGGCGTGTCCATGCCGAACTTCTGGCAGGCATACCTTATGATCATCGTGTTTTCCGTCATCCTTCACTGGCTGCCGGGAGGCGGATTCGGCCACGGGACCGATATTGCCTATATGATTTTGCCCGCTATTGTTCTTGGAACCGGCTCGGCCGCCGTGATGATGCGGATGGTCAGATCGAGCATGCTCGATGTGCTTGGAAAAGAGTATATTCAGACGGCCCGGGCGAAAGGCCTTTCCGAAGCGACGGTTTTGATGCGTCATGCGCTGAAAAACGCCCTTGTTCCGGTCATCACGGTGATCGGTCTCTCGATCGGTTTTCTCTTAAACGGGTCCGTTGTCGTGGAAACGATCTTCGGCTGGCCGGGTATTGGCAATCTTGTTGTTAATTCAATCCTTTCATACGATTACATGATGATCCAGGGTTCCATCCTCTTTGTTGCGATCATCTTTCTGATCATCAACTTCATTGTCGATCTGCTCTATGTCTGGGCAAATCCGGAGATACGGTATGATAGAACTTCGTAAGTACCTCAGGAACCGGCAGATCACGATCTCCCTCATCATTCTTGGGGTTCTGATCTGCATGGCGCTGTTTGCAGACGTTCTTGCGCCGTACGATTACACGATCAAAAATCTCTCGGAACGTCTGCAGCCCCCGTCTTTAGCACATCCGTTCGGGACCGATCAGTTAGGAAGAGACATTCTCTCGATGGCAATATTCGGGGCACGGGCCTCGCTTTCGGTCGGGTTCATCGTTGTCGGAGTCTCGCTCGCGATCGGGCTGACTCTGGGGATCCTTGCGGGATTTTACGGCGGCTGGCTGGATGAAGTCATCATGCGGCTGACGGACAGTTTCCTGGCGTTCCCGTCGATGTTTCTTGCCCTCGCAATAACCGCGTTTCTCGGGCAGGGGATCGAGAACATGATCCTTGCCCTGATCATCGTCGAGTGGACCTCGTTTGCCCGCGTCGCCCGCGGGGCAACCCTCGATATCAAATCGAAAGGCTATATGCACGCGGCGAGGTGGGTCGGCGGCTCCAACATCTATATCATGGGAAAACATCTGATGCCAAACATCGTCTCGCCGGTTCTTATCATGGCGACTCTCGGTATTGGAAACGTGATCCTCGCAGCAGCAGGCTTGAGTTTCCTCGGACTCGGCGTCCAGCCTTCCACCCCCGAGTGGGGAGCGATGCTGAATGCTGGCCGGACCTATGTTACGACCGACCCGTATCTGATGATCTTCCCGGGCCTTATGATTATGATAACCGTTCTTGCATTCAATTATTTCGGCGACGGACTGCGGGATGTTCTCGATCAGAAGATGACCAAAACTGAACTGGAAGGAAGAATATGAGCTGCATACTGAAGGTGACGGATGTCTGCGTCCATCTCACGACGGAAAACGGATCGGTCAGGGCAGTGGACAACGCCTCGTTTTCAATAGATGAGCATGAGACGTTTGCCCTTATCGGTGAATCCGGGTCCGGAAAATCTATTCTCGGCCTTGCAGTGATGCGGCTTTTGCCAGACAATGCGGTTTTTTCGGGAGACATCTCGCTTGCGGAGATCTCTCTTACGGATCTGTCCGAAAAGGAGATGCAGAAGATCCGGGGAAAAACGATCGGGTCGATTTTCCAGAATCCGTATCTTTCGATGAATCCGGGAATCCGGGTCGGGGACCAGATCGCAGAGCCTATGTGGACCCATCTCGAGATGACAAAGGAGGCCGCCAGAGAAAAAGCCGTCTCGCTTCTGGAAAGGTTTTCCATCATGCCTGGAAAAACCCGGGCCCGCGAGTATCCTTTTCAGTACAGCGGAGGCATGCTCCAACGGGCCATGGTCGCCATGGGGACGGCGGCAAATCCTCAGCTGATCATTGCGGATGAACCGACGAAGGGGGTGGATTCCCTCAAGAAACAGGAGATCGCCGAGACGTTTCGGCGTGTCACCGCCGGGGGATGTGCCTTTCTTTTGATAACGCACGACATCGATTTTGCCAAAGCAATGGCGAATCGTATCGCGGTAAACTACTGCGGAGAGATCCTCGAGATTGCTCCAACAGAGATGTTTTTCAAGGAACCGCTGCATCCGTATTCCCGTGCCCTGCTCAACTCTCTGCCGGAATGCGGGATGCATCCGATCCCCGGGCCGTCCCCGTCGATGATCGAGGTGCCGGACGGATGCAGATTTCATCCGCGGTGTCCCTTTGCTGACGACAGGTGCAGGACGGAAAAACCGCCAATGATCGAGATGAACGGAAGATCAGTGAGGTGCTGGAAGTATGCTTAGAGGAGAGGAACTGAGGAAAGTCTATACATCCGGCATGATCTCCGTGACGAAGAAAATCGCCGTGGACCGGGTGAGTATTTCGATCGACAAAGGCGAGACGATCGCAATCGTCGGGGAGTCGGGGTGCGGGAAGAGCACGCTGGTAAAAATGCTCACCATGCAGCTTCCGGCAACTGAAGGCGAGGTGTATTTTTCCGGCGAAAAACTGACCGGAATGAAGTGGAAGGAGCTTAAACAGCATATCGTGAAGTTCCAGATGATCCCTCAGAACCCGGACGATGCGGTGGATCCGCGGTGGGAGCTTGGAAAATCGGTGGCCGAGCCGCTGGTGCTTTCGGGAAAATACTCGCGTGAAGAGATAGCCAAAATCGTGCCGGAGCTCCTCGCTGAAGTTGGACTCGGGCCGGAGTTTATGAGCCGGTTCCCGCATCAGGTAAGCGGCGGCGAACTCCAGAGGATAGTTATCGCCCGGGCCCTGGCGCTGAAACCGGAACTGCTGATCTGCGACGAGGCAACCTCGATGCTGGATGTTTCCGTGCAGTCGTACATCATGTCCCTGCTAAAAGATATCCAGAAGAAGCGGAATATTGCTTTATTCATCATCACGCACGATCTGGTGTTTGCAAACGCGGTGGCAGATTTGACGTATGTGATGTTCGGGGGGAAATTCGTCGAGATAGGGGAGGATGTGTTCACACATCCGCTTCATCCTTATACCCAGGCTTTGTGGGATGCGGCCCATTACCGGGAAATGGCGGTACTTCCCGGCGAAAAGCCCCCGATCCCGGAAGAGGGCTGCAGATATTACGACCGATGCGCCTACCGCGATGATCTGTGTAAGGAGATGCAGATCCTCAGAGATATCGACGGACGAAAGGTTCGCTGTGTTCATCCGCTTGGGTATACGTGACTGGATGATGCCTTCGGATCGATCCGAGATCATTCGAAAAATCAGGTAATTAGCAGCCCGATCCCAAGGATCCAGCCGATATACACCGCGGCCGCGACGAGAGTCATCGGAAGCCCCATTCTGAAAAACTCCAGGAAGGAAAAGGTCTTGCCGTTTTTTTCCGCATGCTGGAGAATGATCACGGTCGAAGCGGCGCCGATGATCGTAAGAGAGCCGGCGGCCGTGCATCCGGCAACGAGCGCCATATACAACGGTATGCCCGACCCCTCGAGGAGCGGGAGGACCAGCGCCACGAACGGCACGTTCGAGATGAACTGGGACGCGATGACCGTCGATGTGAATAGGACGGGGATCGATGAAATTTCCGACGGCAGGATGGTCTGGATGAACCCTGAGTTCCAGACCGCCGCCATCAAAACGAACATGGACGCAAAGAACAGAAGCGTCGACCAGTCCACGGCCCGGAGAAGCTCCACCCGTCTCCGGGAAAAAAGGAGAAGGGGCAAAGCCGCCGCGGCTGCAATAATCACGAACGGCAACTCGATCCCGACAAACGACAGAACGATCTGGCAGGCGACCGCGATGAGGACAAGCCGTAACGCGATTTTGGAAAGCCGGGTAAGACTCTCATCGAAGATCACCTCTTCGTTCTCCTGCACGACCGGCGAATCGGGATCGGGGATCGTTAAAAGAAGGATCCGGTACAGAACATACAGGCAGATCACCGACGGAACGACAAGATAGAGCAGGAACTGCAGGAACGCAAACGGCACCCCTCCGGAAAGGGCGACAAGCAGGTTCTGCGGGTTTCCGATAGGAGTCATGCAGCTTCCAAACGTCACCGCAAAACACAATGCAAAGAGCATCGTTTTGACCGGCATCTTATATTTTGCCGCACAGAAAAGCGCGACCGTGGTCCCGATTATCGCGACGGTGTCGTTCATAAGAAATGCTGAAAACACCGCCATCAGCAGAATAAACCAGAACAACACTGCCTTTTTCGTATGCGCACGGGCAAATCCCTTCAGCGATGCCATATGCAGGAGTCCGGACTTCTCGAGAGCCGCACCGAAAACGAACATTCCCAGCAGAAAGAGGATGACGATGTAATTGATCGAAAAAAACGCATCCTGAATCGAGATCGTGCCGAGAATCAGGGCGGCAATAGCTCCGGCAGTCATGATCCCCCAGATCGGGAGACGAACCTTTCCGATCCGCCGCACAACGATCAGACAGAAAACAACTGCAAGGATCCAGACGGCGATCGGGACCATAACGTGTTACGACTTCTGCAAAACGATCTCTATTGAAGAAACGTTCGCAGGCCCGTCGTCTGTTTCAACCGAGTCAGTAGATATGGATATAGTTTTTTTGACAACACCGGTAAGGAACTGGCGGGTCGATACTTCTGCAGTATCTACTGCCCGGACAATTGCTTTTCCCCGTGCTTTGATTACGACCTCGGAATTGCCGTTGTTGAACTGTGTGACTACAGCAAGTACATAGCTCATCAAAGGTTTTGTGCCGATTAGTACTGTGTTGTCATCCATTTGTCTAGTATATAGGGGATTCTTAGATATATTTCATCGTACGCAGCAGTTCTGCGTTTAAGACGGAGGCACCGGCCGCACCGCGGATGGTGTTATGACCCATCGCAACAAAGCGAATTCCTTCCCGAACTCTGCCGACGGATACGGTCATGGCATTTCCGCGGTTTCGGTCAAGCCTGGGTTGAGGACGGTTTTCCTGATCGAGGTAGAGGACGGTGTGGTCCGGCTGGGTCGGCAGACCGGAGAACGGGGGGTGCCAGGTTTTGAATGCGTCAATGACGTCAGCCGGTGTTGCCTTGATGTCGATCCAGACATTGAGCGTGTGTCCGTCGATGACCGGCACCCGGTTGCAGGATGCGGAAACCGAAAACGGAGCGCCGGTGATCTTGCCGCCGTCGATGGTCCCGAGGATCTTGTTTGCTTCGCGGGACATCTTCTCCTCTTCGCTGCCGATAAAGGGGATCACATTATCATAGATGCTGAATGCGGAAACACCTTCAAAACCTCCACCGGAGATCGCCTGCATGGTTGCGACATTGATGTTCGAGAAGGAGAATTTCCTCAGGGGGGCAAGGGCCGTTGCGAGCATGATGGTCGAACAGTTCGGATTCGTTACGATGAAACCGTCCCGTCCCTTTTTCCGCTGGACATCGATCAAAGCGGCGTGTTCCGGGTTGACCTCGGCGATCATCAGAGGAACATCGGCTTCCATTCTGTGGGAACTTGCGTTGCTGCAGACTCCGACTCCCGCATCGGCGATATCGGTTTCGAGTTTGGTGGCAATATCGGCAGGCAGAGCTGAGAAGACCACATCACAATCCTTCACCGCGTCAACAGTCGTCGGAGCGACGATGAGTTCAGCTGCAGAATCCGGAAATGGTGAGTCGAGCCGCCAGTTTACCACCGAGCCGTAGGTTTTTCCTGCCGAACGGTCGGATGCCGTGAGAGTTGTCAGGTTGAACCACGGGTGGTCTGCGAGCAACTGTACAAACCGCTGACCGACCGCACCGGTCGCGCCAAGTACACCTACATTTATCATAGAGAGATATAGGGTGCGGCTCTTATTTAAACACGTGCAAGATGCTTGCAGAGATGAGGAAACCCGAGCAAAAAAAAAGATTAGAGATACTCCAGACCGTTCATGTACGGGCGGAGGACTTTGGGGATCTCGACCTTGCCGTCTTCGGTCTGATAGTTTTCAAGAATGCAGCGCAGAGCACGGGAGGTGGCGACCGCCGTTGAATTGAGGGTGTGGAGCCACTGTTTGGACTCGAAATCATGTGCATCGCGGACGCGGATATTCAGCCGCACCGACTGATAAGCCGTGCAGTTCGAACAGGAAACCACTTCGCGGTACTCGTTATCCCGCGGCATCCATGCTTCCATATCGTATTTTTTCGCAGCAACGGTCCCGATATCGCCGGTACAAATGTTCACGACCCGATAGGGAAGACCGAGTTTCGTAAACAGCTCTTCCGAGTTTGCCAACAGTTCCTCATGCATCTCCCAGGATTTCTCCGGCATACAGTAGATGAACTGTTCGATCTTGGTGAACTGGTGGACACGGAAAAGACCGCGGGAATCAAGTCCGTGAGCCCCGATCTCACGCCGGAAACAGGGCGAGATACCCACCATTTTCAGGGGCAGATCCTTTTCTTCGAAGATCTCGTCCTGATACATGGCTGCCATGGGGTGTTCCGCAGTGGCGATGAGGTAGGCATCGTCGTTCTCGATCTTGTACATGACCTTCTCGAAATCCCCGAGGTCAGTGACCTCCTCGTAGGATTTTCTGTTCATCATGTACGGCGGGATGATGGGCGTATAGCCTTTGGCGATGATCGTATCCAGAGCAAATCTCTGCAGAGCGAGATCAAGGAGAGCGAGATTGCCTTTCAGGAAATAGAATCCGGCACCGCTCGTCTTTGTGGCACGTTCAAAATCGGCCCAGCCGTTTTCTGCGGCAAGTTCTCCGTGGTTCTTCAGCTCGAAATCGAGGGATCGCGGCGTTCCCACTTTCTTCACGACGACGTTTTGTGTGTCGTCTTTTCCGTATGGAACACTCTCGTGGAGGATATTCGGGAGACGCATCAGGTAATATCTTACCTGCTCGGTCGCCTTTTCCATGATATCGTCGTTATCCTTGATCAGTCCGGGCAGTGCCTTTGCTTCGGCAAAAAGGGGAGCGGGATCTTTTCCCTCTTTTTTGTAGGCGTTGATCTCTTTTGCGATCTGATTTCTTCTGGCGCGAAGTTCATTGTTTTTTACCGTGAGTTCGCGGAAAATTTTATCCTGTTCAAGAACCGTATTGACCCAGAGAAGTTTCTCGGCATCCTGGCGTTTTTCCAGATCTGCCAGCACGACCTCGGGGTGGGCTCTGACGAATTTGATATCGAGCATGATTGACTAGTAATGTTTGTGCTTTTAGATGAAGAGGGTTTTTGTTATACAAACGAGTTATTAAACATCGAATGACATACTAAAGATAACAACCAGGTCAGACGATCATGAAACAGACAATGGAGATCCTCTTCTCCGGAAGAGTACAAAAAGTCGGCTTTCGTGCCTGTGTAAGAAACGCAGGATTAAACTTGGGATTGTGCGGCGAAGTGGAGAATTTATCCGACGGCAGGGTCAGGGTTCTTGTGACAGGCGAAGAGGTCATAATCGAAAAGTTCCTCGCCATGACCTACTCCTGCCCGCGTGCAATCATCAGGGATGTGAAATGCACAGGTTATGTTCTGACCGATTTCACAGATTTTACGATTAAACGGGAGTAGAGATATGAAAATCGAGAAAACCATCACATACTTCAGCGAACCCGGTAAAGAAAATACCCGGGACTGCGCAGAGATTGCCGTACAGCGTGCAAAGGACCTCGGGCTTTCAACAATCGTTGTTGCAAGTTCCGAAGGATACACGGCAAAGACCTTTTATGAGGCGATGAAGGGGACGGACCTCCATCTCGTGGTCGTGGCCCACGCAGTGGGATTTTCCAAACCAGGTGTCTGGGACTTTGATCCAAAACTTGCAGAAGAACTGAGAGATGCAGGCGTGACGATCATCTGCGGTACGCATTCCCTTTCCGGTCTGGAGCGGGCGATCTCCAGAAATCCACATCTCGGCGGCAGCAGCAGGACCGAGGCCATTGCAGAAGCTTTCCGGCGAACCGTGGCGATCGGTATGAAGGTTGCCGTCGAATGCGTGCTGATCGCAGCCGATCAGGGAGCGATCCCCGTGTCTGATGAGGTCATCGCGGTCGGAGGGACGGCAGAAGGGGCAGACACGGTCGTTGTGATCAGACCGGCCCATACGGCAGCCTTCTTCGATCTGCAGGTCAGGGAATTTGTAGCGATGCCAAGGAACCGCTGAGATGGCACTCAAATCGTTGTCGGAAGCGCTTGGTCTGCTCGTAAAAAAGCCGATCGTCTGGATGCCGGGACTTTTTGCCGCATTTGCCATAATGTTTACATACTATATGTACACACTTTTTGGAGTAACGGCGGCACTCGCATGCGGCATTGCCCTTCTCGTGATCTTCCCGGCATTTCTTGCAGGCACCTATGGGGTCATCATCGGGGATAAATCAGCCTCCTCCGACTTCAGAAAATATGCAGCATACGGCTATTTCAGATGTCTGATCCCGAACATCGTTGTGTTCCTGATCGGATATGTGCTTTCCAATACGCTGACGTATTTTCTTCTGATGATCGGGGTTTCTGTGAATGTGGCGTTCTATTTCAGCATTTTCCTGATCATCCCGCTGGTCTTCTTCTTTTACTTCGCAGATATTACCGCGATGGTCAACAACCTTGCGGCATTCCGGGCAATAAAAGACAGTGCACTCCGTGTAACCACAGGTTCGATTTCGGTCACGGCATTCTATCTTTTTAACGTCGCACTCTTTTTTGCGGCTTCGTTTATCTTTTCCGCAGTATGGTCACTCCTTGCAGTTGACACACTCGTGCCGATCTCACAGATGACCGAGGCAGAGATTATGGCATTATCCCAGACGGAACTCCTTGCACTCTTTACTGCGCCGGAGATCATTTCATCCGGATGTCTCGCCCTCGCGATCTGTGCCTGTGTATTTGTGCCGATCTTTGTATCCTACAAAGCGTGTTTCTTTAAACGCATCCTTCTCAAACTTCCCGCACAGCCGTCACAGGAAAGTCAGCAGGGAACATATGACGAGAAAGGGCGCTGGTACAAATATTAATATTCATATTCATAATCCCTTTTTTGTGCGCGTTTTCCGTTCTATTTGATCTTTGCCTGATTTGAATTCATGGTGCCATGCTAACACGTAACATACAAATACCACGCTCAAAGCCCGAAATAAAAATCCCGGCAATTATAGAGTATTTTTAGAAATGCATCGAGAATATTGGTTTGAATCAGAAATAACACGATATGTTTTATATGGGAGAATCCCAACATTAATTGTCACAACGCAGTTGAACTCCAGAGTTCCGTGCGATTGGCAGGAAACAAACCATGTCGAAGGTAAACCCGTTTGAAATGGCCCAGCATCAGCTTATGGATTGTGCAAAAATCCTCAAGCTCGACCAGGGCGTTGTTGATATCCTCATGCAACCGCAGAGACAGATTCAGGTATCTATCCCCGTCAAGATGGACGACGGCACCACCCGGGTTTTCCAGGGATTCCGTGTACAGTACAACAATGCACTCGGACCCTATAAGGGAGGAATCCGGTATCACCCTGAAGAGACGATCGACACTGTTCGTGCTCTCTCAGCATGGATGACCTGGAAGTGCGCAGTACTGAACCTTCCGCTCGGCGGAGGAAAAGGCGGTATCATCTGCAACCCGAAGGAAATGTCCAAGGGTGAACTTGAACGTATGAGCCGCGGTTATATCCGTGCAATCTGGAAGAACATCGGTCCCGATACTGATGTCCCGGCACCGGATGTATACACCGATGGTCAGATCATGGCATGGATGATGGACGAGTACTCCACCATTCAGGGCAAGAACCAGTTCGGTCTTCTGACAGGCAAACCACTCGTTATCGGCGGCTCACTCGGCCGTGGTGACTCCACCGCAAAAGGCGGACTGTTCACCCTCCGTGAAGCAGCAAAAGAGTTCAACATTGACCTGAAGACTGCAAAAGTCGCAATCCTCGGATACGGAAACGCAGGTGCATTCGCATCCACGCTCGTCCAGGAAATGTTCGGCTCCAAAGTCGTCGCAGTGACCGACTCGAAAGGCGGTATCTACGACGAGAACGGACTTGACATCGCAGCAGTTGCAGCCCACAAGGCACAGACCAAATCCGTCGTCGGCTACAAAGGTCTCAAGACCCTCACCAACGATGAAGTCATGGCACTCCCAGTTGATGTTATTATCGCCGCAGCACCTGATGAGGGAGCAATCAACGAGAAGGTCGCCCCGACCGTCAAGGCAAAGGTCATCTGCGAACTCGCAAACGGCCCGACCACTCCGGAAGGAGACGCAATCCTCTACAAGAACGGCGTACACGTTATCCCCGACTTCCTGTGCAATGCAGGCGGAGTAACTGTATCCTACTACGAGATGGTCCAGAATATGTATATGCACTACTGGACTCTCGACGACGTCTACGCAAAACTCGATGCAGCAATGACCAAGTCCTACCACGACGTCCTGAAAGCATCCAAAGAATACAAGATCAACATGCGTCAGGCAGCATACGTTGTTGCAGTATCACGCGTAGTTGAAGGTATGAAAGTCCGCGGCTGGGTCTAAACCCCCGCAAATTACCTTCACTATTTTTTTATTCTTTTCAAAATTACCTGCGATCAGAGAATTCTCTCCGCAAAAACAGTAGTAAACAATATTTTTAGAAAAAAATTATTGACTGGTATCTTCGTCTACTTTTTTCAATTCCTCAAGCGTTGCATCCGGATGTTTCTTGAGATAATCAGCAACGTTTGGTTTGTGGAGAAGCAGGCAGTTCGTACATGCCCAGACCTTCTGGCCGCTTGACGAGCTGTCGACCCATTCGCCAAGAGATTCATCGTGGCAGGGATAAAACGGGCAGTAACAGAAATCACAGGACTGACCGGGAAAATGACAGGGGTAATACGGACATCCCTCTTTTTTCCATTCGAACCAGCCGTGATCATTATATCTGGAGTAGATGAAGTAGGTGGGAGCAGTCGCTTCGACCGTATCCTCGTGCCGTTTGACCGCTTCCATAACACCGTGCAGCACCGCAGCATATATCCGTTTTCCGGGTTCTGTAAAGGTGCCTGCATAGGTATGAATAATGTCTCCTTCGGATGCTGCGATCACGGCGTCTGATGTTGTACCGGTAAAATCTCTGCCGAGGAGACGGAGAGCATGGGCTTTTGCCTCGGTCGCGGTAATAATCGTTTCAAGAAGAGCTGCATCGGAAAATCCCTCGTTTGAGGTGACGATAATATTGATCGTGTGCGGCTTGGTCGGGTCAGGATTCGGATTGGAGACGCCTGCCGTAACGAATACTGTAATGTAATCATACTGAAGGATGCAGAGATCCTTGATGGAAACCGCGGTAAGAAGGCCGAACGCATCATCAGCGTATTGTGCGTCAGCAAGGAGTCCGCGAATGAAGTCAAGGGGGTCGTTGTGATCAAAGTCCTTTTCAACGGTGTGATTGAGAAGCGTGGAGACATGCCGGAGTCCGCCGTCTACGCCGGTACTGACCGCATGGAAGTTGCCCCTGACATACAGGGTGTTTCTGGTGTAATGATACCGCATGGATTTGCTCTTATGTTATGTTGGCGGGAAAATTATTTAGAGTGTAGGATACGACCGGGAATGATATCCGTCCGATCCCACATGCAGCGGCAGGCTGAGGTAACTTACAGAGAATATCTCTGGATCCATGATCCTTGAAAAAAGAGAGGTGGCCAGACACAAAAGTGCAGACCTGGTGAAGAAACAGGATCACTCCACGTTCTTCAGCATATTCTTATCGTAACGTGAAATCGTCGCGTTTTTCTGGTTCTGATATTTTGCATCAGGTTTCTTATCGTACGGGCATTCGCAGCGTTTGGTCACGTAAAAGACGAGCTGACCGATAGGCATCCCTGCATACACGCGGACGGGACGGCAGTTCGAGTTGCACATCTCAAGCGTGATAGTCCCGGAAAATCCTGCATCAATCCAGCCGCCGGTCTGATGAAGAGCGATGCCGAGGCGTGCCACACTACTCTTTCCTTCGATTGAGGAGACGATGTTATCGGGCAGCGTCACGGTTTCCAAAGTTTCCGCAAGAACAAACTGTCCCGGCAGAATATCAAAATAGGATCCTTTTCTCTCTTTCGTATGGGTGTGAAGCGTCTCTTTTTGATAAGGATCGATCACATCGTCGGATGGTTCATACCAGACAAAATGATTACCAAGGCGGATATCAAGGGAGTTGGGCTGAACAAGCGCCGGATCGAAAGGATCGATGCCGATGTACCCCCGTTTGATATGGTCTGCAATTTCCCAGTCTACCAGAATCATATCCTACTATTCGTCGGATAAGGTAAAATAATCTTCAGTATGGTTGTCAAAAAAATAGTCTGTCGAATGAGAGATTTTGTGATATTAACAGGTCGGACTTGTTCCAGTGTTGACTTTTTTTGGTTGTTCTTTGATTTGGGGTGCGGGATCAATGCTTTGGTCTCCGCCTCGGGCTTTCAGCCCTCGCATGAATCTCCGAGAATCCCAATATTCTTGCACCGTCGTGCTCTTCTCAGGATTATCGTTTCCGCATGAGGAGAGCTGATACCCCAAAACCGGCAAGGAGACAGAAGACCGGGGCAGGAGAAGCCGGGGTCCCAGTCTCAGGAGATAGTGACGAGGTCGGAACCGTTGAGATCGAAGTTGGAGTGTCTGTCAGTGTTTTCGTGGGCGTGTCAGCTCCCTCCCAGAGGAACCAGAGTCCATCGACATTATATGCGATCATGAACTGGGAAAGATACGTCGTCGTGACCGTAAACCAGTATTCGCCGTCGACGAAGGTGACCGAGTCTATCGTCATGAGGTGCCAGGCTCCGTCAACGTAGTGGAGAATAGAAATATCTTCAGCAGTCAGACCCTTTTCGGCAAGTTCGGATGCGTTGACCCTGAATGTCAGAGTGACGGATGTTCCTGCCCCTGCAGTGCTGTGGACATCATATACTTTGAGATAGGAAACGTCCACGGGTGCCGGCACGTTATTGAAATAATCCTGGAAAATGGTGATGATATATGAAGCCCCGGCAGCATACTGCAGGATCAGGCTCCCGTCTTTTGAAACATAGGTGCCGCTGGCGTTGGTGGGTCCTGCGTCGGCGTCAGGAGTGTTATCTCCGCTCCCGGATGAGGTGGGCATCGGCGTCGGGGCTGTAGTCCAGCATGCATACAAGTAGTTGTTTGCCTTCACCGTGTCTGAGGTAAAGTTCCACGGCGTTCCTGACGAACTGCCCTGATTCCAGCTGCTGAAAATATACCCAATTCGTGTCGGGGTCACAGGAGATGTAAGGGCGGCATCGTAAGCGACGTCCGTCAGTGTGCTATACGGATCCGTATCAGAATCAGCGAGATAGTATTTGATGGTGAAATTGGTGTCAAGGGTCAGATTGGTCCCGGAAAGTGCCAGATCCATCTGATTATCCCGGATCCACGTAGTGTTGAGCGCAAAGTAGGTCTCCCAATTTCCCGGGATAGACACACTACCATACTTGACCACAGGATCACCTGCTGAAAAGGTGTAGAGGGTCATATTTGTTGTACCCGCACCTGGGTCAAGGGGGTCCATTACGGTGATGTTATTCACCGTATCATTCAGACAGACATTGTTTCCCGGATCGATTGATGCCGAACCAGAAATCTGGAACACATTGGTATTGTACACACCGGATCCACAGAGCGATGCACTGTTGCCGGAGATGTCTCCTCCCAACATCGTAAATTCTGCAGAGCTATCGATCATCACTCCGCCGCCGTTTGTTTTGGCGGTGTTACTGGAGACATGCCCCCCGGACATCGTGAAGTTGCCTACAACAAACACTCCACCGCCGTCATACATTCGTGCGGTGTTGTTGGTGATGGTTCCGCCGAACATCGTGAACGTGTCGCTGATTACGATCACTCCGCCGCCGGATTCCGCAGTGTTGTCATTGATAGTCCCGCCGGACATTTTGAACATACCGCCGCTCCACACCCCACCACCCGTACTATAATCGGTTGTAGCATTATTACCGGAGATAACCGCATTCCCGGAGATGTCGATAGGCCCTCCCTCACTGAGGATCCCGCCGCCATAAGTTGCGTTGTTGTTCTTGATGCTCCCACCGGACATCGTGAACAAGGAGGATGGATCCACCCATACACCACCCCCACCCCCGCCATAGGGCAATCCTGCCGCGTTGTTATTGGAGATTGTGCCCCCAGTCATGGTAAATGTGCCGTTATTCAGATAGACTCCGCCGCCCGACTGGTTCGCATTGTTTTCCGTGATGGTTCCGCCGGACATAGAAAATGTGCCGTTATTCAGATAGACTCCGCTGCCCGATAGGTTCGCATAGTTTTCCGTGATGGTTCCACCGGTCATGGTGAACATACCGCCATCCACATACACAGCACCTCCATCTCCGACAATGTTACCGCCAGTGAGGATAAGTCCGTCTTCTAAGGTGAGGAAACCTGTGGCATTGATATAAAAGAGACGATTACTGTTGTTTGCCGTTAATGTAGACGGACCATTAGACATGATCGTAATATTTTTGCTAATCGTGATGTTTGCGGTTATGTTAAAATCGCAGGTGATAATAAAAATGTCATTATCCGTCGAGAGGGAAAGATTATCGAGGAAATGTGCTTCTGAATCAGCGTAATATGTATCCGCCGAGACTCCGCCCACAAACAATAATACAGCTAGAAGAAAAACGAAGATCGGGAGTAGGTAATTGTACACAAACGGCATACGGCAGTTCATTTTTTTTCATCTCTTTTTCTCATACTCAAATCACCAACATCTGTGGTTTTTCTCATAGACAGCCTTTGTAATTATGTTTATCTTGAACTTTCGTATTAAATAAGTGTATGTCTGCCCGGGACAGACCTCAGGAAGAGATCAGGCATCAGGGGGGTGATGCCGCGTTTAATCAAAAAAAAAAGGATTACTCTTCCGTGCTTCCTTCCGCCGCAAGAGCCGACTCAGCCGCATTATAATAATAATACTCCCCTGCCGCCTTCTGCTCCCGGTCCAGATACGAACCCGGATTATTGATCCGCGGCCGCCCTGTCTTATCTCTCCTGAACGTGATCCCCAGATTCGAAAGGAACATATTCATACCGTCCTTCATCTCGAACGGGCCGCGGGCAGTACCTTCCTTACCCGGCACACCGTCGAACACCAGAAGGCGCTCGCTGATCATATCGATCGTATACATATCGTGATCGATAACCATGATCCCGGCTCCCTTATCCTCCGCCGCACGCTTGATCACTTTCGTCGTCACAAGCCGCTGCTCCACATCCAGATGCGCCGACGGCTCATCGAGAATATACAGATCCGCCTCACGCGAAAGACACAGCGCGATCGCCACCCGCTGGAGTTCTCCGCCGGACAGATTCTTCACTTCCGACTGCAGGATCGGCATAAGACCCAGCGGCTCTAAAATCTCGTGCTGGTAATACGACGAATCGAACCGGCGGGTTGCAGAGCGAAGCGTAAACTCCACCGTGTCGGATGAATCGGCCGTCACATACTGCGGCTTATACGAAACACGCACCGTATCGAACTTCTTCCCGCCGTCAGGCGTCTCCACGCCTGCAAGCAGTTTCGCAAACGTCGACTTACCAATACCGTTCGCACCAACAATACCAAGAACCTCGCCTCTGCGGACCTCGCCGCCCTCGATCGTCAGTTTGAAACCCGGGAACGACTTCGTCATTTTTGGGATCGTCATCAGCGTCTCGCGGTCCACATCGCTCTCATGACTCCGCGTCTCGAAAAGCACCGGATAATCGCGGATACGCACGTTCTCTTCCGCAACAAAACCCTCCAGATACTGATTCACGCCGATACGGACCCCTTTCGGCCGGGAAATGATACCAAACGCCGACGGCTTTCCGTATCCGATATGCACCGTCTCTGCGACCATATCCAGAATCGCGATGTCGTGCTCCACCAGAATCACCGGATGCTCCGCTGCGAGCTCTCTGATCAGGCGTGCCGCGATCATCCTCTGATAGATATCCAGAAACGGCGTCACTTCATCAAGGAAGTAGAAGTTTGCCTCCTTTGAAAGGGCCACCGTCAGCGCGACCCGCTGCAGTTCTCCGCCCGAAAGATACGACAGATCCTTATCCAGAATCGTATCGAGGGCCAGCTCCTTTGCGTAGTAGTCGAGCTTTTTCCTCTCGTCGTTCTGTTCCAGAAGGGAGCGGACCGTGCCCTTGAATGCCTTTGGGATAAAGTCGATATACTGCGGCTTGATCGACGCCTTGATCGTCTTTGCTGCGACCTGCTTGAGATAATCCAGCAGCTCCGTTCCGGCGTAATGCTTCAGGATCTCCGCCCACTCAACCTCGTGATCGAAGATACCGAGATTCGGTCGAAGCTGCCCGGAAAGGATCTTCACCGCGGTGGATTTTCCAATACCGTTTGGACCGAGAAGACCGGTGACTTTGCCCGTAACCGGCTGGGGGAGTCCGTAGAGAACGAACGCGTTTGGCCCATAGCGGGTCACCGGCGTATCGAGCTCTTCAGGGAGCTGGATGATATCCAGCGCCTCGAACGGGCATTTTTTGACGCAGATACCGCAGCCTACGCAAAGCTCTTCGGAGATCTCTGCTCGGCCGCTTTCTCCTATAATGATGGTCTCATCACCAGTACGGACCCGTGGACAGTACGCGATGCACTCTTTGCCGCATTTTTTGGCATGGCATCGATCTTTATGAACGATGGCGAGTCTCATTTATGCGGAGAGGAGGGAGGTCGAAAGCATGAGTGTCCAGGAGAGATACCAGGTGGCAAAGGTCAGGAATGCCTGATAGAACCAGTCCTTCTTACCGAGTTTGGACGTGTCGATCTTGATAACCATGAAGAGGGACTTCTGAAGAACGATGGCAACAAGTAATACCAGGATACCCACAATCGGATTTGCCTGTACACCGGCAAGTCCCGCCTCGATCATCGCTGTGTTGATCGGATTCGGCGTGCCTGCAAGATAGTAGGAGACAAGACCTGCGACCATACCAAGACCGCAGGCGATCGCGGTTCGAATAACGCGCTCTGCGTGCCGCGCTTTTTTATTGGCGACCTTCTCTTCTGGAGTCTCTTTGCGTTTTGTCGGAGCGGTCTGTTTGGTGACTTCTTCGGTCTTTTCCTCGATCTCGTCGATCTTTTCGTCGATCTCGACATCGAGAGGTTTTCTGTCAGGTCTTGTGACCATCTCGATAGCCTTCTCAGGACAGATCTTCACACATTTCCCGCAGCCGTTGCATAACTCCTCAACGACCGTGGCTTTCTTATTCCGTCCAATGAAAATAACCGGCTGATCTTTGCGTGACGCCGGGCAAAACTTCACGCAGCGGTTGCACATCGCCGTGTTGCATTTTTCTTTTTTAATATAGGCTACCTGCATGTATGGATATCTCCGCGATTTTTCAGTCTGATTATATTAGTACTCAGGTCTTATCTATGTTATCTGTTCTGTCCTGGAAAATCATCAGGCGCGCAGTGCCGCCGGAAGTATGATTTGCCGGGGCCTCTGTTTGAAAAATCTGTGACCGCCCGTGTGGAAGCATGGTCGGTTTATAGTTCTGCACGTCTTATCTAGTTAGTATAGAATGGCGACGATATCAGGGATGAGCGGGGCAGATGTAAAAGCAATGACAGCGGAGCTTGCCGCGCTTTTACCTCTGTGGATCGGGAAAATATATCAGTATGACAACAACTCGTTTGGTTTCCGCTTAAACGGGGAGGAAAAAGCACGTCATCTTCTCTATGTAGTAAGGGGCGTGCGGGCGCATCTCGTGTCCGAACTTCCTCCGGCACCGAAAAATCCATCCGGGTTTTCGATGTACCTCCGAAAATACATTGAGGGGGGAAAGGTCCTCGCGATCGAACAGAAAGCGATCGAGAGGGTCCTCATCATCACGATCGGAAAAGGACCGTCCGAGTACAAACTGATTATCGAACTTTTTGACGAGGGAAACCTCATCTTAACGGACGAGAAGTATACGATCATCAACGCCCTCGCCCAGAGAAGATTCAAAGAGCGGGAGATCATCGGCGGCGCAGAATACGCGATGGATGCAGTCTGTCCGGAAAAGCTGACATTCGAGGAGTTCAAAGAAAAGATCACCGCAGATGAAGGCGAGATAGTGCGTGCCCTTGCAACAAAGATGCAGCTTGGCGGCATCTCGTCTGAAGACATCTGTCAGATCGCCCAGGTATCAAAATCGATGCCCTGCACGTTCTCGACTGATGTTCAGCTCCGTCCGGTCTATGAGGCGATGTGTTCCTGGATCGCCCGGCTGACCGAAGGACAGGATCCGGTCATCGATGCAAAAGGCGCATTCCCGTTCCCGTCACTGGTCCGCGAGCCAAAAGAGCACTTCCCCACCTTCTCCAAAGCACTCGAAGCGTTTTATCCAAAATACATAGCAGAGAAGGTCATTGAGCAGAAGATAAAACTCTCCAAAGAGGAGCGGATCAGAAAACAGCAGGAAGCCGCGCTCATCACCTTCGACAAAAAGATCGCCGAGGCGACGGAGATCTCGGAGATCATCTACTCGCATTACGGCGAGGTTCAGGAGACGATCGATGTGCTCTCTGCCGCAAGTCAGAAGCTTTCCTGGCAGGAGATCGCAGCGGTCATCAAACAAAGTGAGGCCCCAGCTGCAAAACGGATCATCTCGGTGGATCCGAAGAATGCATCCGTGATGATTGATCTTCAGGAGAAGCACAAGGTCACCATCTTCGTGCATGAGAGTCTCGAAGCAAATGTCGGTCGGTACTTTGCGGTCGTGAAGAAGTTCCGTGCAAAGAAAGCCGGAGCACTGCGGGCAATGGAAGCGGGGATCATTCACCCAGAGAAGAAAAAGGCAGCAGGACCCAGAAAACTCAAGCCGAAATGGTATCACCGTTTCCGGTGGATGGAAACATCCGACGGCGTCTTGGTGATCGGCGGCAGGAACGCCGACCAGAACGAGGAGCTCGTCAAGAAGTATATGGAGGGGAAAGACACCTTCCTCCACGCGGATGTATTCGGGGCGTCAGTGGTCATCGTCAAAGGCGTGACCGAGCGCATGGATCAGGCAACGCAGTTTGCCGCATCCTACTCACGAGCATGGGCAGGCGGCGGGGCATCCGTCGATGTGATCGCGGCCTCGCCCAGCCAGGTGAGCAAGACGCCCGAGTCGGGAGAGTATGTGGCTCATGGATCGTTCGTCATCAGAGGCGAGAGAAAGATCTACAAAGATGTCCCACTTGAAATTTCCATCGGCATCCGGACCGAACCGGTCCTTGCGGTGATTGGCGGAACGCCTTCTGCGATCGAACCCCTGACATCTCACGCGGTCCGTCTGGTCCCGGGGACGTTTGAAGGGAACGATGTCGCAAAAAAGGTTCTTCGAAAACTCAAAGAGGCAGTCCCGGAAAATGAACAGAAAGCACTCAAAGCGATCCTGAATACCGAAGGGGTCGCAGCGTTCGTGCCGCCGGGAGGGTCTAATCTGAAATACGCCTCGAACGGAGGAGAAGATCGGGAATGAAAGCGGAGGTGCCCGAACCACTGAAAAGAGACGGATTCGGCGAGTATAAACTCATGCCCGAATCGGTCGACGATCTCTGGCATCTTTCGCATTTGATCAGTCCGGGAAATACCGTATACGCAGTAACGCTCAGAACAGTGGACGGACCAACCGACAAATTACGTTCGGAAAAACTTGAGAAACGGCCGGTGAAGATCGGGATAAAATGTGATAAGGTGGAGTTTGTCCCGGAATCGTCCCGGCTCCGGGTCTTTGGGCTCATCAGTTACGGGCCGGATATGGGCCAGCATCACACGCTGAACATCGAAGCAGGATATGAGATCAGCGTGGTCCGGCAGTGGAAGCCGATCGATCTTGCCCGTCTGGAACGGGCGGTCTCCTCCTCAGTTCATGGTGTGGTCCACATCGTGGCGATCGAAGATGGGGAAGCCGAACTCTACCGGGTCAGGCAGTATGGACCCGAGAGAATAACCACCATGACGGTCGGCAGCGGAAAATCCGCCGAGCTGGACTCAAGACAGGCATTGTTCGTCGAACTCCTGTCATTTCTCGAGAAAGTCACCGGATCCATCGTAGTTGCCGGACCGGGATTTGTCAAAGAGGATTTCGTCAAGTTCGCAAAAACCAAGGCGCCTGAGATCGCCGAACGCATGCTTATCGCCGACACACGGCGGTGCGGCTACGGTGCAATCCAGGAAGCGATCGGAAACGGGGTTCTTGCACGCGTGGCCGAGGATCTTCAGCTCGCAAAAGAGGTCTCGTTCATGGACGAGGTGTTTCTCAGGATCGGGCAGAACGGTGCCGTTGCTTATGGGAAAAACGAGGTCCGGCAGGCGATCGATTACGGAGCCGCCGAAACGATTCTCGTCGCCGACTCGTTTATCCGGGACATGAGTGTCTCCAAAATGATTGAGGGAGCAGAACGGCTCGGTGCGAACGTCATCGTTCTCTCGACTGAGTTCGAACCGGGAACCCGCCTCGTCGGTCTTGGCGGGGTCGCGGCTCTTTTGCGGTACAAGATCTGAGTTACTGATACTCGATCAGATTCTGCACTTCTTTTGGCAGTCCGCCTTTGAACTTCTGGGAGATGGACTGGTAATACTCACGCACCCGTTCATTCATGGTCGGGTGAATCCGTTTCTTTGCTTCGGCAAAATCCTTGACGGAGACGATCACGGCGCCGCTCCTGAGTGCCTGCATCGCGGCTTCGCGGCAGAGACCTTCCAGATCCGATCCGACGTATCCGGATGTGTCCTTTGCAAGATTTTTGATGAGTTCTGTTTTCACCGGATCTTTGAAACTGACCGCATGCCGCCTGAATGCAGAAGAGATACGTCTTTTCTCTTCGTTGAACGGCAAACCTGAGCCTTTTTCATACTTTTTCGTAGCTGAACTGAGCTGTTTGCTGGTCACCTGTTTTCCGGCAAAACGTGTACAAAGGGCCTCAAGGGATGAATCATCAAGTCCGGAGAGGGAAGCCACCGTTTCATCAAACAATGACCCTTCAATCGGCATGTTCAGCATGTGGACCGCGAGAATATCTGCCCGGTCTGCTTCTTCCGGTTCAGGGATGTAGACCAGCCGGTCAAAACGTCCGCTGCGCAGAAGCGCCGGATCGATGATATCGGGGCGGTTTGACGCAGCCAAAACCGCAACATCGTTGAGCTCTTCGATACCGTCCATCTCCGTGAGGATCTGATTCAGCACATTCTCATTGGTACGGCTGCCTTCCCCTGAACCCCGTGCCGGAGTGAGCGAGTCGAGTTCATCGAAAAAGATGATCGACGGCGCTACCTGTCGGGCTTTTTTGAAGATCTCGCGAACAGCCTTCTCGGACTCTCCCACCCATTTCGACAGCAGCTCCGGACCTTTTATAGCAATGAAGTTTGCACCGCTTTCATGTGCCACGGCCTTGGCGATCAGGGTCTTTCCTGTTCCCGGAGGACCGTAGAGAAGAACGCCCTTCGGTGGACGGATCCCAAGCTGCGCGAACGCACTTTTTTTCGTGAGCGGATACTCTACCGATTCACGCACATCTCGGATGGCTTCACGGCATCCCCCGATATCGAACCAGGAGATGTCCGCAGTTTCAAGCGCGATCTCGCGCATGGCGGATGGGGACACTTCTCTTGAAGCGGCGATGAAATCAGCTGTGGTGACCTCAAGTTTTCCAAGGATCTCATCCGAGATCTTTTCCGTCTCGAGATTCGCGACATCGATCTGCCGGCGAAGAGCACGGATCGCGGCTTCACGAGCGAGAGATGCCAAATCGGCTCCAACAAATCCTTTGGAGCTGGAGGCAAGAACGGACAAAAGTTTGTCACGTGCGAGTTCATACCGTGCCAGTTCACGTTCGAGAACTTTTTCGCTGGGATTGTTCCTGCGCAGAGACTTTAATTTCGCCATACCTTCAAACGGCATGTTTTTCGTGTGGATCTGCAGGATCTCCATCCGGTCGGCATCGCTTGGAACGCCGATCTCGATCTCGCGGTCAAAGCGTCCGGGCCGACGCAGCGCCGGATCAATTGCATCCGGACGGTTTGTCGCGCCGATAACGATGACCTGCCCCCGTTCGGTTATACCGTCAAGAATGGTAAGAAGCTGGGCAACAACACGCCGCTCGACCTCGCCGTTTACATCTTCCCGTTTTGGCGCAATGGAATCCAGTTCATCGATAAAGATGATCGACGGAGCATTCTCCTCGGCTTCTTCAAAGATCTCCCGCAGCTTCTGCTCGGATTCACCGTAATATTTGGAGATGATCTCCGGACCGGCAATAGAGATGAAGTGTGCGCCGCTTTCATTTGCAACAGCTTTGGCGATGAGGGTTTTTCCAGTTCCCGGAGGACCGTAGAGAAGAACGCCCTTTGGCGGCTCGATGCCCAGAGTCTCAAAAAGTTCAGGATGACGAAGCGGGAGCTCGATCATCTCCCGGACGCGCCGAAGTTCTCCCTTGAGTCCGCCGATGTCTTCATAGGTTATCGACAGAATAGAGGCAAATTCTTCATCCTCTTCAAAGATGAGCTCGGTTGATTTTGTGAGGATACAGGCATTTTCCGGCTCGATTTCGCACACTTTCAACTCGATCGGCGGTCCCGGGTGATAGGTTTTCACCGGGATGATGTCACCCTCTGAAACCGGGAAATTGATGAGGGAGAGGAGATACTCATCATCTTCATCGGGAAATACCGGGGACAATTCGCTTGGCGGGATCAGGGTTACCGAGGTCGCAGGGATCTGTTCCTCGATCTTTTCGACCGTGACCCGGTCACCCGGATTGACGCCGGCATTGACCCGGGTATATTTATCGATCCGGATCTTATCCTGATTCCAGTCGGTTTCAAAGGAGCGCCAGACTTTGACAACGGTTACCGTTTTACCGGTGATCCTGACAAGATCGCCCGGACTGACGTTTAGCGTCTGCATGGACACCGGATCAAGACGTGCCTTGCCGCTTCCCTGATCTTCGGGGTAGGCACTATCGACCTTGAGTGATATTGTCGGCATAATATAGGTATATGATACGGAGTTGATAATTAACTAATCTATTTTGGCAGGTTTCCTCTTGCTAAACATACACGGATCCGGATCGAAAAATAAGGACAAAATCGGGAAACAGACCCACCCTTACTCATGCGGGGTACGTGAATCCAGGATCTGCATCACCTTACGATGAACAGAGGGGGCATCAGACTCGGATATCGTGTCACGCAGATGCTCAAGGATCCGGATAAGAGGTTCCCTCACATCATCCGCATACTTGTTTAAATGAGAGAAAGCGGAAAGCATCCCTGTGGTAACATACTCGTTAACGGGTGCAAGACGCAGAAGTGAGCTTTCCAGAAACTCGCGGCCGGCCTCCGTCTCGATCGAGATCTTTCTGTTCTGGGAAAACCGGAGATAGAGGGCACGACTCGCCGCCGTCTGTTCGGGATCAAAGGTCGCCGAAGACTCGATGATCTTGAGATACTGCACAGTATCAGGCGAAGAGGTCCCCGAAACCGACGCAATGAAGTTCTCAAACGCGATCGGGTTGTCCTTTGAACGCGCAAGCTCGGCATTCAGGATTTCCGTACGGTCCAAAGCACTGCTCGAAAGATACAGAGATAGTGCCGTCATCCGGTCGGTCGAGCAGACAGCTTTTTCATATCTCTCCTTCAGCATCGCGTGGATATCTGAGGTATCCAGCGTTGCAAGAAGGGAAAGGACCAGATTCTTCACACTGCGTGCCTTGAATATTCGGGCAAGTTCAGAGGGTGAAGAGGTTTTGGGAGGTGAGAAGGAGTATGCAGTGAGCAGGGCATACAGCCTGTTCGTATGCGTGCCGGCAACGGCGGACATGATCCGTCTCTTTGCCTCGTAAAGCTTCGTATAGGCATATGTATACTCAGGATCGTTCACTGATTCAAAGAGGGTAAGAGCCAAAGCACCGACACGCTGCATCGTCGAAGAATCGGAGAGGACCTTAATGTATTCATCCACCAGACGCTGTGAAACCTCTGCCATCTCATCACGGCAGAGTTTCACCATCTCTCGCTCGAAAAGCGTATTGTGCGTTAAAAACGAGATCACGACATCCGTATCATACCTGAGCTGCATATAGAGTTCGTCATCAGACGCGGAGGTCTCCATCCGCAGGTAGGCGGCATGATCCAGATTCCAGACAGCAAACGAAAAGGCCCCCCTGCACGGGATCTGAAAGGTGAGCCGTTCTGAGTCGATCTTTTTCTTGAATTCGGCAACGACCTCGCCTTTATCGTTGATGAGCCGGCCGCTAAATGGGAAAATCCAGGGATTTTTTCCTGGAGGGACCTTCTGCGATACAAAGATCTCGGCTGTATCGGTTTCCGGATCATAGCTGGCTGACGCAGAAACCACCGGATAACCGGTCTGTTTGAGCCACCGATCCGCCATGAAGGAGAAGTCGGTCCGGCCAACATCCTCCATCGCGTGCAGCCAATCGCGGGGAGAAGCATTTTTCCCGGCGAACCGTTTGTGATACAGATCAAGAGCCCAGGCAAACGCCCGTTTACCCAGCATCGTCTCGATCATCCGGGTGAACTCGGGGGCCTTCACATAGGTCACTGAGGAGATGAGATCGTTTGGATCGTTAAAGCCCGACGGCTCGATCGGCATGGCAACCATCCCGGTGTCCAGAGAAAACGTCCCGGTACCGGGCGTGTACATCTGCAGGATATTCTGGAGTCGGACATACTCTTTCCCAAAAAGGAAGGCAAGATACTCATCCTCAATCATAACCGTAACGGCCTCATTGAGCCAGATGGAGAACGGTGTGTCACCGGTAACACTTGATCCATTCAAATTATGATAGAACTCATGCAGCTTGACACCGATCAGATACTCATATGAGGCATCTGTTATTTCCATATCAGGCATGATCCGGCTCGCGATGATCGTCGTGTTGCCGGTGTTTTCCATCCCGCCGAAGTCCGAGTTCTGCATCGCGATCTCCCTGTATACCTCGTAAGGGTATTGATATCCGCAGACCAGATTTTTCATGAGGGAAGATATCTGTCGCTGGACCGGTTCGATAGCCTCTTCCAGTTCCTCGGGACTGGATTTGCGTGCAATGGCATCACGGACCTTACAGAGCCGGTATATCTCATTTCTCAGATCAATGGCCTCGTAGCGTTCCGGTCCTGTGTAGAGATAGGTCCAGAGGACACAGTCCGCCATAATGCCGAGAGCGGTTTTTGCCGATGACGGGTCCGAACCCTTTGGTCCAAGCAGTTTGAGCTTGACGATTTTGCCGTCAGGATAGATAAAATCACGTGTGAAGGTGTCCCAGGTCCCTACGCCGAGGAAAAAGAGATACGGAGGCATGGGTTCGTTGTTCTGATAGGTGATGGTATCGCGTTTTTCATCATACCGCATCCGTTCACGGGTGACATTCCCGTTCGATATGAGGTTGGTGTATCTGGTGTCGGCAATGATGGTCGTTGTCCAGGTGCATTTCGCCCGCATATCGTCGAGACAGGGGACCATACGCTGAAATCCCCACTGCTGGCACTGGGTTATCATGGTCCGCGGCAGACCAGGGGGCGTAACGTCAAAGTAGATGCCTTCGAGAATGTGTGAATTCGGGCGGCAGATGGTATGCGTAACGATCTTGAACTCTGCTCCTTTGGAAAGCGGACGCTGAAGAGTGATCGTGATCAGATCATTTTCATAGACATACTGTATCGGGCGGGTATTTTGTCGGATGCTTTGTATTTCCAGATTTCTGGCATTGAGAACAAGTTCACTGAGTTTTTCAGTACGGACGGTGAATGTCGTTTCGGCGGAGACGCTGACGCGTTCCTCGGTAATATCAAACGTAGCGGTTATATGATTGACCCGGACGGGCGGTTCAGGGAACTCAGCCGGATGATAGAGATAGGTATCTGCCATAATTATACTGCTATTTCAATTGGGTGTGATATCAGATAAAAACCAACGCCGGGGAGACCAACCCTCATTTGCAAAGTTCATATCCTATGACTGGAATATATACAACAAATGACTGACATTGTGTTCATCACCGACATTCACGGGAAGTTCGATATCGTCTATGAGATCTTCAATAGGGAAAGTCCGGATTATGTGCTCATCGGCGGAGATGTCACCGACCTTGGAGAAACGCTCGACGGCGTGATCCCGTTTATGGAGGATATTCCCGCCCCGACGTTTGTGATTCCCGGAAACTGCGACAGTAGGGATATCCTCACCGTACTCGAGGCATCCGACGCGATCTCGATCCACCGGAAAAGCATCGACCTTGGACTGCTCACCATCTCAGGGATAGGGGGGTCGAATGCCACGCCGTTTTCCACACCGTTCGAACACACCGAAGAGGATCTGGAAGCGATCACCAAAGAGGTCGCGGCAAAAACAGGAAAGAACCGTTGGAATATCCTGGTCACCCATGCCCCGCCTTTTGGCGCACTCGACGAGGTCGCCCCTGATGTACATGTCGGAGCGTTCCCGATCGCGAAGATCGTGAAAGAGTTCGACATCATCTGCTGCGGGCATATCCATGAACAGAGAGGGATCTGTGAACTGGAACGGCGGATCTGCGTGAATCCTGGTCCGGCATACGACGGAAATTACGCGGTCATCACTCTTGACGAGGATGAGGACGAGCCGAAAATCGTGCTGAAAAACACCCGTGACCCAATAGAAGTCACAGAAGAATAATTTCCATCATCTTTTTTATATCCGCCGTAATCATCTGCATCTTGGATTTTTCAATCAGAAGGTTCCCACCGGTCATGATATACGACGGGATAACCCGCACGTTTCCAAAATAGAACTCGCCTGCCCGCAGTTTGTAGGTCGCACCCGACGGGATACAGTTTTTGCCTGTCTGCTTTTTTGCGAGCATATTGAACGACTTTTTTGCCGTATCGCCCATTAGCATGATGATGCGGAGATTTGGGAAGCGGGAAAGCTCTTCTTCCAGCAGAGGCAGACTGCGTTCGATCGCGGAGGTTTCAACTGAGTATCTGGTTTTGGGACATTTGACCGCGTTCGTGAGATATATCCCGCGGTCGAGGAGCTCAAAAACAGAGGAAACATTGATGCCAGCCTGCCGGAACAACGCGACCGCCGATTCTGCATAAACGGCGCCAGCTTCCCCGTAAAAATCCTGTTTGGGATCTTTTGGGACGGCTTCGTTGATCATCACGGCAGACACCGATGCGGGATCGACGTTTTTTTCGGATGACTGAGGGATCATATAATTTCGAGGATTTCAGGTTTTTCTGGAGTCGAGCAGGATCTCGAGATACGATTTTGTCAGGCGTTCGCCAACGATTCCGGCCATCTCTGCGGTTTTATTGATAACTGCGATCGCTTCATCCTCTGAAAGGTCGAAAGAGGCTTCGATCTCCGAGAACGTGCCGATCCCGGGCAACTCGTCCAGCGTAACGATCGCACCTTCGCACTGATATATTTCCCGGTGTTTGACGACCTCGGCGGTCAGACGGAAGCCGAGCCGCTCGAGGATCGTGCAGTATTCTTCGGCCGAGGAGAGATCGACGATGAGTTCTTCTCTGGATTTAAAACCCTCGCGGCCGACTTTGGGACCCTTGTAGGTCACGTTCGGCGGCATGGCTTTCCCGCAGATTTGGTTGGTCAGGTACCTGATCCTGAGCGCTTCGTCAGTCACGGCGAAATCACGGTGGGGGGCGTTGTAATAAAGATCATGTTCATCCTGATCGGCGATCAGCACCGCTCCGTTTTTCAGGAGCTTTTCTCTGATCAAATCAAGGGAGGGGACCTTCACTTTTATTTCTATTTCCAGAGCCATTGAATAATTATTTGCACGAGGAAAAGTCATAAGCATTTGCTTATGGGTGCGGCGGGAACTTATTATACGATAAAAGTAAGATTACTTTCACATGAAAAAGATGATAGTCTTACTTGGACTACTCGCTGTTCTCATTGTAGCCTGCGCCGGATGTATAAGTCCGGATGTGCCCGCAGTAAACAATAGTACAACCACCAGTACAACCGATCCGATCGTCGGAACCTGGCAGAGTACACAGTCCTACACGGTAGATGATAAAGAAGTCTACGTCATCTATGAACTCAAAGACGATAATACCGGATACGCTATGATGGCAGAGGGCGGTTCAACTGACGCAAAGAAGCTCGATATGTTCTGGGGTAATGACAACGGAAAGTATGTGTTTGCCTACTCAACAGACACCTCAACGGTCTATCCCCACACGTTATCTGCGGACGGAAAGACCCTCACCGATCAGTACGGCGGCACGTACACTAAGATCTAACCTTTTTTTTTAATCTTTGATCCCCGTAGGCATTCCCCAACTCTCATAAGGAATGAAAGCACATATACTAAAGAATTCGTATGGCTATCGAAAATGGTACATATATTAAACTCAGCTACACCGGATCTGTGAACGGTGTTCCCTTCGATACAACCGACGCTGAAGTTGCAAAGACCGCAGGAATTTTCCGTGAGAACGCAATGTACGGTCCGTCAGTCGTCAAAGTCGGCGCAGGACATCTCCTTTCCGGAGTTGACGAGGACCTTGCAGGCAAAGAGATCGGAAAAGAATACACCCTTGTCGTCCCGGCAGAAAAGGCATTCGGCGAACACAAATCCGAAGAGATGAAAGCTTACGACAAGAAAGCTTTCGAGAAGAAACCTGAACTCTACGAGCGTGTAAAGATCGAAGGCCGTGAAGGTGTCGTCATTAACAAAGTCGGCAGTAGATACATCGTTGATTTCAACCACCCGCTTGCAGGTCAGGAAGTATCCTACGTCTACACCATCGAAGGTGTTGTCGAGGATGGAACCGAAAAGCTCGCAGGTATGATCAGACTTCTTACCGGCCGCGAGATGAAGGTCAATGCAGAAGACAAGACCTTTGTTTCTATCGAGATCCCCGCAATGATGGCAATGTACAACCAGAACTGGCTCATGACCCAGTATATGGTTTCCCAGGAAGCATTCCTTGTATTCCCTGAGATCGAGAACGTTAAGTTCGTCGAGTCCTTCCCACGCCCGAACTACAAGACTGAAGAAGAGAGCTCCCCTGTTGAAGAACAGGCAGCTGAATAACCCATACTCTTTTTTTCTGACGAATCCTATTATTCGTCAATGACCCTACATCCTGCACGTCTCTGGAAAGTTTCCGGCGATAAGATTTCCTGCGGTGTTTGCGCCCGCAGATGCAAGATCGCGAAAGGTGAGAGAGGATTCTGCGGCGTGCGGGAGAATACGGACGGCGTTTTGTATGCAAACTCGTACGGTCTTTTGACGGCGGCAAATCAGGATCCGATCGAAAAAAAGCCGCTGTATCATTTTCTGCCGGGGACGACGACGTTTTCCATCAGCGGTTTCGGCTGCAATTTTAGGTGTAAGCATTGCCAGAATTATACGCTTTCGCAGACGACGAGTATTCCAGCGGAGTATGTTCCTCCGGAAGCGGTGGTTCAGGAGGCGGTACGGCTTGGAGCGAAGAGTATTTCGTTTACGTATAATGAGCCGACGATTTCGTTTGAGTATGTGTACGATACGGCGAAACTCGCGAAGGAACACGGTCTTACTTCGGCTTTTATCACGAACGGATATATGTCGAAAGAGGCTCTCCTGGAACTTGCCCCGTATCTTGGTGCGATCCGTATTGATCTGAAGGCGTTCACGGATGAGTTTTATAGAGAAGTTTGCGGAGCACGGCTGAAGCCGGTGCTCGATACGATCCTGCTTTCCAAAGAGCTCGGTCTCCATCTGGAACTGGTGACGCTCGTGATCCCCGGATATAATGACAGCGCAGAAGAAATCGATTCGATGCTGGACTGGGTGATGGCGAATCTCGGGCCGGCAATCCCGCATCATTTCACGGCGTTCATGCCGATGTACCATATGCAGGATGTTCCAAGGACCCCGTTCTCGACGCTTGACCGGATCTACCACCAGGCGAATGCGCACGGCCTGTATTATCCGTATGTGGGAAATATGCCTCACGATGCGGGGTCAAAGACGTTCTGCCCGGAGTGTGGAGCGGTGCTGATCGATCGAAACGGGTTTTCGTCAGTCGAGCCGGGTCTTGAGGGGGGACGCTGCAAGAAGTGCGGACGAAAGATTGAGGGCGTATTTTAAGGGGATGTGGGTGTATGGGTTTGAGGAGAAAACGGTTCGTGGAACACGGTTTTTCAGCTGTGTTCTGAAAAAGTAGGGTGCACGTCGGACCTGCACCCTTGTTTTTTATTTGTGCTGAGGGTGCAGGTCTCAAAAATCTGCGTGCACCCACATTATGCTATGATTTGTGCTCTTTTTTGAAAAATAGGCTTATTTGAAGGTTTTTGGTGAGGGTGCACATTTTTTCCGAAACTCTGTATTTTCTAGTAATTAGGTTAAGATATAGGTTTTAAAAATTTTCCCAGGGTTTTGGAAAAAATGTGCACCCTAGGGATTTGCCTCTCTCTCAGGAAGGAGTTGATTGGGTGTGGATACACGGGATATCCCACCGCGAACCGCAAATCAGAGATTTGCTCTCCGACTCGCTTCGCTCTCTTGAATAAGCCCAAATGGGCTTTTGCCCATTTTTCGTTCCGCCGTCCCGACCACGCGGAGCCGATAAGGCGGAGCGTAGGGACGCGACCGAAGGTCAAGAGGGCGGAACAGGAAAAATGCGATTCGCGAAGATTCGCGATTGCGTGCAAGCCAAAGGCTTGCGTGCCGCCTCAAGCGGGCTTTGCCCGCTTGGGCTTATTCGCGGTGGGATTTCTCATATGTCCGCACTCAACAAATATTCTTGTTCGTAGAAGTTCGCGGTAAAATAATCTCAACATTTCAGCGACCGGCAAATCCCATTCGCCTTAAAAAAAAATAAAAAAATTCCCTATTGGGAAATCTTACAACGCTGGATAGGTCAGGCCCGTCACATTGAAGTCTGTTCCAAAGCGGACGTTGAACTCCGTTAAAACGCTCTCCACGCTCATATCCTCGAACATGTCAGGATGAATCATTTTTGCAAGAGCGACTGCAGCAGCGCAGGATCTCGGCCCGTAGGTAAGATCGTTTCTGATAAGCCAGACCTTGTCATTCTCGACCGCACTGATAGTATTGAATCCGGTCCTTGATACAAGCTCGTTATATGCGGCCTTCGGATCGTTCATATTGTTCACCAGCTTCACGATGATCTCCGGACTCGATGATACAACCCACTCGTCAGAGATCTTTTTGGAACCGGCATCGTTCATGATATTGCTCCCGCCGGCGATCGTGATCAGCTGGCCCATGCCCGTATCCGTTCCCTGTCCCCAGTAAGCCGTGTAGCTTTCTGCGTAGACCGTGGGGGCCCAAGAGATCGGAGCGACCCTTGACTCGACCTCGGTAATGACCTCGTTATAATACTCCGCAATTTGCTGAGCCTTTTCCGTATTGCCCGAGATCTTGCCGATCTCAACAATATCCTGCGTCATCGTATTCGGTTTCGTGCAGTCAATATACACGATCGGGATACCTGCAGACGCCAGGACCTCGGCATTCTTCGGCTTCGACGTCGCATACCCGATCACCAGATCGGCATCCAGCGAAATCAGATACTCCACATCCGGTTCGTTCCAGGCTCCGACCACCGTCGCATTCGGATACATCTTCACCTGCTCGGCGTTGTTCGCAATCGACTGGGAAATACCCACGACTTTACCGGCATCGCCCAAGAGATACAGGATCTCGCCCGCATTCGAATTCAGCAGAACGATCCGCTCTGCCGTATGGTTCAGCGTCACGGTTGACCCGTCCGAATTCATAATGACGATCGAACCCGGAGACTCATCGGAAATACACCCGGCAGCGAAGACGATACAAAGCATTGTCAGGATGACACCCGACACAATCAGCAGTTTTTTCATATTAACCTCTATGATGGAGCGTAGGAAAGAATAAATCTCCCCTTTGCATTTTCAACAAACTCGGCATCGACGCCGTAAACGTCGCGGACCGATTCGGTCGTGAGAACCTCCTCTGGAGTCCCGTAGGCATACATCTCTCCGTCTTTCAACAGCATCACCTTGTCAGTGTAACGAAGCGCCAGATTCAGATCGTGCAGAGCGATGATCATCCCGGAGTTCTCTCTTCTTACGATTTCCCGCATCGTTGATACAGTTTCCAGCTGATGTCGAAGATCCAGCGAACTCGTCGGCTCGTCGAAAAGGAAAAAGGAAGGATTCTGGGCCAGCGCCCGGGCGATAAACACCCGCTGCCGCTGACCGCCGGAAAGCTCGTTCACGAACCGGTCCGAGAGATCGGCGATGTTCATCGTCGCCATCGCCTCATCCACTGCGGCAAGATCGTCATCTGACACGGACCAGCTCATGTACGGACGGCGCCCGATCAATACGGTGTCGAGAACGGTGGTAAAGGGGGTATAGTGGAAGTACTGCGGGACGTAGCCGATCATCTTTGCACGGTCGATAGGATCGATCTTCTGTACATCCGCCCCATCGATCGTGATCGACCCGGAAGCCGGCGTCAGGATATCGGCGATCGTTTTTATCAGCGTGGATTTTCCCGAACCATTCGGGCCGAGAAGGGCGAGTACCTCGCCTGATTTCGAATCGAAACTGATGTCTTTGAGAACGACATGACTGCCGTACTTCTGGGAGACTGACGAGACCGAGATGTTCATGCAAGGTACCTCCCGTGCCCTCGGGTGATCAGGAAAAGGAAGAAGAGGCCGCCGAGAATATACATGATGATCCCGACCGGGATCTCGATTGGGGCAAGAATGACCCGGGCGACCGTGTCGGAGATAAGCAGGATCAGAGCGCCAAGCAGAGCCGAGGCCGGCAGAAGATACCGATAATCATTCCCGATAAGCATCCGGCAGATGTGCGGGGCCATGAGGCCGACGAACCCGATGATCCCGGTAAAGGCAAGGCAGGCGGACGCGGCGAAGCTGACGATCAAAAGGCCGGATATCCTAAACCGCTGGACGTTGATGCCGAGATTTTTGGCGACGTCGTCGCCGCTCGAGAGCGTGTTGAGATCCCAGGCCCGCCGTTCGACGAGGAAAAAACAGATGAGAACAACCGGAAAAAGGATCGCGATAGCCTGCCAGGTGGCGCCCCACATCCCCCCCATAAGCCAGGTAACGATATCACGGAGAGCATCGTCATTGGAGATATATTTGAGACCGAGCAGACCTGCCTGGAACAGGTAGCCGATGACAACACCGGCAAGGATCATGATCGCCTGGGAGGTGTGTTTCGTTCTGGAGATGAGATAGACGAGGATCACGCTCAGCCAGCCGAAGATGAAGGCCGAGAAGATGAGAAGAACGGATTTGACGGAAAACGTAACACCCGCGAGGATGATGCTTCCGGTAAAAAGCGAGCCAAAGATCGCCGGCCCGAGAACGATGATAAGGGCAGCCCCGAACGATGCGGCAGAGGAAAGACCGAGGGTGAACGGACTGACGAGCGGATTCCTGAGAAGTCCCTGCATGACTGCCCCGGCGGTCGCCAAGGCAACCCCTGCAAGGATCGCGAGGAGAATCCTTGGAAGACGGAAATTCAATACGATCAGGTCTGCCATGCCGCCATCCGGGGATGAGATGAGATGAGGGAAAAGAGCGTGACCGAATACTGTGAGGACATCTCCGGGGGGGATGTACACCGACCCGAGACCGACCGCAAGAATAGAGACGATAACAAGAATAACGGAAAGAGTGATCAGAACAAGCAGTTTTCGTTTCTGAATAGTATGGTAGAGATGTGGCGTTCCGGTATTACTATCTCCTCCATTCTTCATAACTACGTAATTGTTGGTTTTTCATTATAAAGAATATACCGGGTTTATGAATAGTGAAAAAGAGGGAATATGGGATATTCGGCCGAGAATCTCTTTACGGCAGTTCGAGTACATCGCCCGGCTGCATAAGCTCGACATGCATCACGGTCGTCAGCTCGACGGCCCGCTTAAAGGCCGGCATATCCTGTTCGATCTCCGGGAAGGTATTCACGTGCATCGGGATGACCGTCTTCGCCCCGATCCATGCCGCTGCCATCATACACTCCTCGGGTCCCATCGTATAGCGCCCTCCGGCTGGCAGGATCGCGATGTCCGGATGATAGAGTTCGCGAATGAGGTTCATGTCGGAAAAAAGCCCGGTGTCCCCGGCGTAATATATTACATGCCCGTCCATCTCCACAATGAACCCGCAGGCCTGACCCATGTAGAGACTTGTTCCGTCCTCCTGACGAATGGAGGATGAATGCGTGGCCGGGACCATACGGATCGTTACCCCCTCATATTCAACAGTTCCGCCGATGTTCATCCCGATCGTTGAAACGCCGAGCGATTTCAGATAGCCGGACAGCTCGTGAACTGCGGCCGTCATGGAAAACCGTTTTGGCGAGTCCCCGATATGATCGGCATGTGCGTGGGAGAGCAGCGTCAGATCGGCTGCTGCGGACGCAGGATCCTCGAGCGGCATCGGATCGAATAAAAGTGTTTTCGAGCCTTCGATGATAAAACATGAGTGACCGACATATCTGATAAGCATGTGTAGATAATCGTCTTCGGTAAATAAAAAAATAGGGTTAGTTGAGTTCGGTCATATCCGTCGACTCGGCAACATCTATGGACTCGCCGAGTGTATCTTCCTGAAGACCGGACGTCATCTTTTCCGTCAGATCACGATCTTCCATGACGTCTTTGATCCTCTCAAGGAACGGGTCAAGCGTTGTATCTTCTTTCTGCTCGATCACGTGACGGTATTCACGCAGAGTTGTCGGTGAGATCCCAAGTTCTTCGGAGATCTCCTTCATGGTCATCTCAGAACTCATCAGGGTCTTCATCTGTGACTGATCGAACGGCATATTGAAATCCAGTTCTCTGAAGAGTTTCAGCTGGACGCGGGCACGGGCGACGGTCTTCGACAGTTTCTCATCGCCAAGTTCCCGGGCGATCTCCGTATCATTCTTTCCCGCATAGAAGGAGGTTATCAGGCGCGCAAGCTGGATAGGCTCAAGTTTTGTTTTGAAAAAACCGCGCTCCTGTATTTCCCGCATGATCAGAGCTATTTCACGCTCTACCGCATCCTGATCACGAAGTGTCCCGTGAAGTGTCTTCATTGGTTCGACAATCTTCGTTTTTTGCGTTAAATTGGAAAATAACTGCATCAAATCCTTTTGTCTCTTTTTTGGTGCCATATTTAGTATCCCTCAGTATTGACTATCCCTTCAACATGTATCTTTATCCATATAATGATTATGGCTTGAAACGAAAAACCGAACGGCAGTAACCGGGCATGCAAATAATTAATACCAACAAAAACTGTATGATACTCCCCTTTCCAAAACAGCCTTCCGGGATGCGCCCTTATAGAGAGAAGCGTCCAAAGAACCTGTTGATAAACACAGTATATTCTATATGGATTCAAAGCCCATAAATATCCAGATATCCCTATGGCAGAATACGAAGACACCTATGAAAAGGTCATTGAACTTGCACGCAGAAGAGGTTTTGTCTGGCCTTCCTCTGAAATATACGGGTCGGTAGCCGGCTTTATTGACTACGGCCCTCTCGGGGCGATGCTCAAACGCCGTATCGAATCGATCTGGCGCCGGTTTTACGTCGTACAGGAAGGATACTATGAAATAGAATGTCCGACCGTCGGTATTGAGCCGATCTACGTTGCCTCCGGACACGTCGGCGGATTTTCCGATAAAATGTTTCAGTGCCCAAACTGTCAGGAGTTCCTGCGGGCAGACCATGTTGCTGAAGCATTCGGTATCCCGCATGCAGGTACCATGTCAAAAGAGGCGCTTCACGAAGTACTCGTTGATAAAGAGTGTCCGGCCTGTGGAAAAGTTCTCGGCGAAGTAGAAGTCTTTGACTTCAACCTCATGTTTACCACCTCGATAGGTCCCGGAGGACAGAGAAAAGGCTACCTCCGTCCGGAAACGGCCCAGGGTATGTTCGTCGATTTTCCCAGACTCCTCAGATTCTATCGTGACCACCTGCCGTTCGGAGCAGTTCAGATTGGAAAATCCTACAGGAACGAGATCTCACCACGTCAGGGTATGATCCGCCTGAGGGAGTTCACCCAGGCAGAAGCCGAGATCTTCGTCCACCCAGAAGAAAAAGATCACCCGAACTTCACCAGATACGCAGACTATAAAATGCCGCTGTGGGGAATAGACCAGCAGGACAAGGAAACACCTGCGGTCATCAAATCAATGCGGGAAGCAGTCGATGAAGGGATCATTGCAAACGAATACGTTGCCTACTACGTCGCGATGACCCACGATATTCTGTGTACGGTCGGATTCAATCCCGACAAGATCAGATTCCGGCAGCATATGCCCGACGAGCGTGCCCACTACGCCACAGACTGCTGGGACGCAGAAGCTCTTTCAGACCGTTTTGGCTGGGTCGAAATCGTCGGTATCGCCGACCGGACCGACTATGATCTGAAAGCCCACGCCCGGGTCTCAGGTCAGAAAAACACTGTCTTTATCCAGTATCCGGAAGCAAAGAAGGTCCACCACAAAGCGATCGTGCCGAACTTCGGGAAGCTCGGCCCCGCCTTCAAAGGCAAAGCAAAGCCGATCTCTGAGCAGATGCTCACCGCGACCCCCGAAGCTGACGGTATCCACCTCACAATAGACGGCGAGGAGATCCTTGTCGCACCCGAGATGTACACCGTGAAAGACGAGATCGTGGATGTTTTCGGTGAAGACGTTATGCCCCATGTGATCGAACCTTCCTATGGTATCGACCGGATGTGTTACATGGTCCTCGAGCACGCCTACGCCGAAGATGTGGCCGACGGAGAAGCACGCACGGTCATGCGGTTCAAAAAGGGTGTTGCCCCGATCCAGGTCGCCGTCCTTCCGCTAATGGCCCGCGACGGACTCGACGAGATCGCAAAAAGCCTTGTCCTTGAACTGCAGAACGAAGGCGTCCAGACCGAATACGACGACGCCGGAGCGATCGGACGCAGATACAGAAGACAGGACGAGATCGGAACCCCATACTGTATTACGGTCGATTACGACACCAAAGATGATACTACAGTAACGCTGCGTGACCGCGACTCGATGGAACAGATAAGGGGGCCAGCCGCAGACGTCCTTAAAGCGCTTCCAAATCTCCTCAAAGGAAAACTTGCCTTCGATAAATCCTCGTTATGAGTTATATCAGCAGAAAAAACATACCTGAAAACACGCTGGAAGAACGGGCATATCAGACGAGTATTGCAAAACATGCCCTTTCGGGAAATACGCTCGTCGTTCTTCCGACCGGCATGGGAAAAACCGCAGTCGCCTTGCTTGTTGCGGCAGAGCGGATCCCATCCGGAAAGATCCTTATGCTTGCTCCGACCAAACCGCTGGTCGAGCAGCATCTCCGCTATTTTTCAAAAAATCTTCTGATCGATCCTGAAGAGATCATCATGTTCACCGGCACGACGCCGCCGGCGAAACGGGTCGATCTGTGGAAAAAAGCACGGTTCTGTATTTCAACGCCGGAAGTCATCAAAAACGATCTGATCGCCGAGCGGTACGACCTCAAGGACGTTGCGCTTTTGATCGTGGACGAATGCCACCGGACCGTTGGAAACTATGCCTATGTCTTCATCGCCGAGCGGTACAATGCCGAGGCACGTGACCCACTTCTTCTCGGCATGACCGCATCTCCGGGTTCAGACCCCGAACAGGTCGCCGAGATCTGCCAGCATCTCTCGATCTCGGTCGTGGAGAGCCGGACCGAGTCGGACTCAGACGTCCGGCCGTATGTCCATGAACGCGAGATCGAATACCGGACGGTCGACCTTCCCGAAGATCTCTGGCTTGCGGTCTCGGTCCTCAATACGATGATCGATGACCGGCTCACGAGTCTTGCGGCCCTCAACTACCGGGTGCCGAAACGCGAGGCTCTTTCCATGAAAGCGCTCAACGCGCTGATGGCCCAGATTCAGACCCGGATGCAGGAGAAGGATCCTTCGGCCTATGCGGCGATCTCGATCCATGCCGAACTGATGAAACTCAGGCACGGCGTCACGCTTGCCGAGTCACAGGGAACTACCGCATTCAAAGCCTACCTTCTCCGGCTCGAAACCGAAGGAGCGGGCGGTGCCGGAAGCAAAGCCTCGAAACGGATCTATGAAGATGCTCGGTTCAAACGGCTCCTTACGCTTTGCCAGAACTGGAACAGAGAACTGCATCCCAAAGCCGCAGAAGTCGTCAGGGTCATTCAGGAACAGCTGATCCTGGCGCCGGATTCCCGGATCATCGTGTTTGCGACCTACCGGGACGGCGTTTCGATGCTCGTCGATCATCTCGCCGAAGCAGGGATCTCGGCAAAACGGTTTGTCGGCCAGGCTTCACGCGATGCGGAAAAGGGTCTCTCGCAGAAGGAACAGATCGAAGCGATCCGGCAGTTCCGTGAGGGCGAGTATACCGTCCTCGTCGCGACCTCGGTCGGCGAAGAGGGACTTGATATCCCGTCGACCGATCTCGTGATCTTCTACGAGGCGGTCCCATCTGAGATCCGCAGTATTCAGAGAAAGGGAAGGACTGGCAGGAACGCCACCGGAAAGATCATCGTGCTCGTCACCCGCGGAACAACGGACGAGACCTACCGCTGGGTGAGCAGTTCCCGCGAAAAGCAGATGCAGAAAGGCGTGAAGGCGATGCGGACCGGAAACGTCCCCGTCTCATCGATACCAAAGATCATGCCTGCGGGAGAAGCTGCTCCTCAAGGTGGTCAGCTGACCCTCGCCGATGCAGTGATCCGGGCAGTCTCGGAAGAGAATGACGAGCGGCCTGCCGTCATCATCGACAACCGCGAGACCCATTCACGGGTCGCCGAGTATCTGAGCAATCTCGGGGTGAAGATCACCCTCAAGCAGCTGCCGGTCGGCGATTACGCGATCGGCGACCGTATCCTGATCGAACGAAAGACCACACAGGATTTCGTGGACACGCTGGTCGACCGGGATCTCTTCGGTCAGATGAAGGATCTCGCCGAGTCATCGATCCGCCCGGTCCTGATCGTAGAGGGGGGGAGCCTCGCAGATCTGTATGATCTGAGGAATCTGCACCCGAACGCGATTCGAAACACGCTCGCATCGATCGCCGTGGATTTCGATGTCTCGATCCTGTTTACAAAAGACGCAAACGAGACGGCGGAGATGATCCATGCGTTCGCAAGGCGGGAGCTTGGAACTGAGAGATCACCTCGCGGCCTCCATAAAGCGAAGACAGGAAGATCAGGGAAGGCAGCGGTCGAATACATCCTGACCGCATTTCCCGATGTCGGACCAAAGGCCGCACGTGATCTCCTGCGGACGTTCGGATCGCTCCGCAGTATCATGGCTGCTTCAAAAGAGGAACTCCTCGCAGTAAAAGGCGTCGGAGAAAAAACTGCAAATATTATTCTCCAGACGCCGGATATCGTCTGGCGCGAGAAGTGAATTGACCTGCAGACAGATATCAACCCCTACCCTATTAGTGGGGAGGGTCTTTTTTCGTATTTTTACCCCGGTCAATAGATTAATGATATAAAAAAACCGCATGGTATGCTAATGACCTATGGATAATACTGCATTGAGAGTTGAGATTCTAAGATTTTATCAGGCCAATACTAATAGCAAAGGGCATGCGGATTTTTGTCCATGTGCACATCTTGCAGCCAAATTGTGCATTTCCGAGATCGATCTTGACGATGAAGTTGATTACTTGAAGAGAAAGGGATATTTGAGCGGGAGTTATGTGTACGGGATGAAACCTGCCGAAGGTGAGTATAGGATTACCGAACAGGGATTATATTTTCTTGAGAAGAGATATAGCCTAAAAGAAGACCGATCGACCTTCAGAAGAATAATATAATAATTTACCAAACTCAGCAATGCTTCTAACAGATGGAGCAAAAATGAAAAAAAATATTCTCTGACGACACCACGCAGGTAATGCCCTGCAGTAATGCCGCCTGAGGCGATATCTTTTATCAGTTCTTTTGTATCGCCGTCCTCATAAAAAAAATGAAAGGTGGGTTGTTAGCTGATGCAGGATTAGTATCCTGACGCTCCCACTGAATATTACCAACACAGAATATTTAGAGTCCTCTGCGTTTTCTCTCTTCACCGATAGGCGATGGGCCGATTTCTTTGATTGTGTTGATCACGTCAGTGATAACAGTTGCCCATTTAGCGCCTTCCGATGCTGACACAAAGGTCATACGGAAGCGTCTGTGTTCGATACCCATGTTGCTGAGGATGCTCTTTACGAGGAACATTCTCTTTGCTGCCTTGAAGTTGCCTGCAAGGTAGTGGC
>Ga0265295_1000196_pt1 | contig 125506 bp, 120 predicted proteins | sample Munlansysbiofilm_FD_192503 | JGI IMG/M metagenome (GOLD analysis project Ga0265295, IMG submission 192503) | Leachate microbial communities from a municipal landfill in Southern Ontario, Canada - Methane capture system biofilm | ecosystem: Engineered > Solid waste > Landfill > Unclassified ...
TGCGAGATTGTAGAAACAGGGAATGAAAGCTGGAGAATCAAAACCAGAAATTCACACAAAAACTAACCGCTGGGGTGGGTCAATTTTGGACGCCGATGGTGGGTCAATTTTCAATGCCGATTGACACTGAATGTCACGTGTGGTCATGCCACGGGCATACATGGAGATGATTTTGTCATCAAAGCCGGTGAAGCGGCTTTCACCCTTGGGCAGAATGACCGGCTCAAAGCTGGCGTTACGATCGCGGGGGACGGCAACATCGAGGTTGCCGAACTCGCCCTTGACCCGTTTCTTGTAATTGCCGTTCCTGGAGTTGCCACTGTTATTGCCGGCAGGCTCATGCTTCTCATAACCGAGATGGTCTGTCAGCTCGGCTTGCATGGCTCGCTCCAGAAGCCGTTTGGTCAGTTGTTTCAGAAGCCCATTTTCACCAATCAGGTCTTCGGGCTTCTTGTAGTCTTTCATCAAGGCATCGAGCAGTTCGTCGGTAGTGGCCATCGGTTCCTCCTGTGAGGTCAGATTTCAACCGATTTTTGCCACTTACACAATCTATTTTACAGGCTCCCATCCTTGGCTGTGGCCGTTTGAGCTGATAGTTATTCTTATTTACATATTTTAAGTATACGCCCGATATTACGGCTTTACGAAAATAAAAAAGGTCCCGTTTGGGACCTTTTTTAAGTTATTCAACCTTGGTGAATTTCCCCTTTTCGCCACATTTTTCACACTTTTGCGGTTTGCAACGGCCTTCCTTGCTGAAACCACAGGCGCATTTCCAGGTTGCCATGAACTGATCCTCCTGTGTGGTTATTTGATACAGACTTTACGAACTTCCTTCAGGTCCGTCAATCCCTGGAAGCATTTCAGGATGCCGTCCTGTTTGAGGGTGGTCATGCCGTCGGCGATGGCCTGTTTGCGGATCTGTTCAATCTCGGATTTACGCTTGATCAGGGTCTTCATTTCGTCGGTGCCCTGCAGCAGTTCGTGGATACCCAAACGACCCTTGTAGCCAGAATCACCGCATTTGGGACAGCCCACCGCTTTCCAGAGCTTTATTTCGGCAGGGTTGATGCCGGTTTTTTTGAAGGCCTCTACGCCATATTCCAGGATGATCTCTTCCAATTCTGGGCGTTCCGGTTGGTACTGTTGCTTGCATTCGCACAGCCGGCGGCAGAGCCGTTGGGCCAGAATGCAGAGGATGGCGTCGGAGAAGGAGAAGGGGTCCAGCTCCATATCCAGCAGACGGGTTACCGTCTCAGGGGCCGAGTTGGTATGCAGGGTGGAAAAGACCAGGTGGCCGGTGAGGGATGATTCGACACCGATCTCGGCGGTTTCCTGGTCGCGCATCTCGCCAACCATGATCACATCCGGGTCGGCCCGCAGGAAGGAACGCAACGCAGCGGCAAAGGTAAAGCCGATTTTGGGATGGACCTGTACCTGGCGCAGACCGCGCTGGGTGATCTCCACCGGGTCCTCGGCGGTCCAGATCTTGGTCTCCGGGGTGTTAATCACCGATATGGCCGAATGCAGGGTGGTGGTCTTGCCGGATCCGGTGGGGCCCACCACCAGCACCAGGCCGTAGGGCTGGTTGATGCAGTGCCGCAGTACCGTGCTGTTACGTTCGGTCAGCCCCAGCTTATCGTAGGGCAGAGCCGCTTCGCCGGAGGCCAGCACCCGCATGACCACATCCTCCAGCTGGCCGGCGGTGGGCACGGTGGCTACCCGCAGTTCCACATCCAGCGGTCCGAATTTCTTGAAGTCTATCTTGCCGTCCTGGGGTTTGCGGCGTTCGGAGATGTCCAGTCCGCACATGATCTTGATGCGCGAGGGAATGGCGTATTTGTACTTGTAGGGGATGCGCTGGTAGACCTTGCAGCGGCCGTCCACACGGGTGCGGACGATGACATCCTCCTTGCCGGGGTAGGGCTCGATATGGATGTCGGAGACCTTGTTTTGGACCGCTTCGATGATGATCTTGTTGACCAGCTGTACGATCACACTGTCCTGTTCCGAAACCTTGGATGATTCCAGTTCGATCTCCGGCTCATCGTTGGTATCCAGCTTGTTGATCAGCTCATCAATGCTGCCGCCGGCTGCCAGGGCTGCACCCTTGTTGTAAAAGAGACCGATGAAGCTCTGGATGTCGTCTCGGAAGGCCCCGACATAGCTGATCCGCTTGTATTCAGGGTAGATAAACTTGATCATGTCCTGGCGGTTGAGGTCAGTGGGGTCGTCCATGATGATCGACAGCACGCCGTTTTCCACCTTGTAGGGTACCCACCATTCCTTCATCAAGCGATCCGGTCTGACCCGCTTCAGCAGGTCTTCGCTCATGGGGGGGATGGCAGGTTCGTACTGGATGAATTCGGTGCCGAAGAACAACGACAGAGCCTTGGCCATCTCTTCACGAGGTACGCCGCATTCGCGCATCAGGACACTATCCAGCCCAAATTTGGCTACATCGGGATGGCTGGATGCCTTTTCAATCACCTTGTCGTCCAACAGGTTTTTATCCAGCAGATAGTGATAGCGGCTACGCTGGCGAATGATCTTGGTGGTGACCTGCAGGCGATAGATGTTGTGAATGGCGATGGAGAGCGAGGTGGCCAGTTCCATGGCATAACTGATGGCGGTCTCATCGAAGGGGGTATTGTCACCTTTGTTGATGATCTGAATCACGCCGATCAGGGTGCGCTGGAACTTCATCGGCACACACAGTACCTGCTTGGTGGTAAAGCCGGATTTCTGGTCCCATGATTTATCGAACTTGAGGTTTGAGCTGATCATCAGCAGTTCATGATCGCTATAGGCGTCCTTTATGTTCAGGATGGTGCCGCTCAGGGCGCAGAAACCGGCCAGGCTGGTGTCGGCGATCGGCACCACGATCTGGGTGATCTCGGTGCCGGAGAGTACTTTCGAGATCAGCAGGTTGCGTTTTGCGTCGGCCAGGTAGATAGTGATCCGCTGGGCGTTGAACAGGGCCGCGATGCTGTCCTTGATGTGCAGCAGGATGGTGTTGAGGTTGTCGGCGGAGTGGATCTCGTTAATCTTTTCCATCAGCCGCTTGCGATACTCAAGCTGTTGTCTCAGGAGTTTTGCATCGGCTGCACTTAACGGTGTTTCCATAGTCTTTTGTCCCTGTCTGGTCAGGATGCGTTGCCGGAATAGGGTAAACGATAGCAGATAACGGCCAATCTACAAGGGATTAAATCTGTTTCATTTCGGCTCTCTTTGTTTGACTCAATCATGAATGCTGGTACAATTCAACAACTGAAAAGGTCCTGCAGATTCAGCTTCCACCAGGAGGTATGCCCATGAAGAAACTATTTTGTTGCCTGCTGGCCGGTTTGTTCCTGATTCCGGCCTGGTTGCACGCCGCCCAGGTGGGAAGCGTTACCGGACTGTCTGGTCAAGCACAGGTGCGCGCCAAAGAGGGGCTAGCGTATGTAACGCTTGCCAAGGGTGCGGCGATCAGCGAAGGAGCCTGGATCAAAACCGGCGACAAGGGCTGGGTGGAGCTGACCCTTGCCGATAAAAGCACCTTTACCCTGTCCAATAATACCGAATTTCAGGTGACGAGCTTTCTGCTGGGCAAGCAGAAGCGTGAAGGTGTGTTCAACCTGGCTCAGGGTAAGCTGCGGGCCTCGGTGGTCAAGTTTAGCGGTCGTCAGAGCGGTATGACCGTCAAGAGTGGCACTGCCGTGGCTGGCATCAAGGGAACCGAATTTCTGATGCTCTCCCAGGGGCAGGCCAACGTCTTTTTCGGCAATGAAGGCAAGGTGGGGGTGGCAGGTGAACCTCAGAGGCAGCAGCAACTGTTGATCCCTGGCACCATGACCCAGAACACCCGTGGTATTACTCCTCTGGAGCCACTCAAGGTGGAACCCGGCACGCCACTGGCTGAGGCCAAAGATGTCTTTGAGCAGGTCACCGCAGCGGTGCCGCCGGCTGCGTGGACCGATTCGGGCAAGATTGCCGACATCATCGCCCGCTGGAACATCAACTACGGTCATTATCTGGCCGACAGCGGCAAGTATCAGGAGGCGCTGCACGTCTTTCAGATTGCGCTGGACCTGACCAGAGTAGCAGAGGTAAGGGCTGACGCCCATCTTGAGCGGGGAGCGGTCTATGCCCGTTTCCTGTCAAACCCTGAACTGGCGTTGGCAGCCTATCTGCTGGTGCTGGAAGAGTACTCCACGCTGCCCCAGGCAGAAACGGCCCTGTTCAGTGCCGCTCAGACCTTGGTGGAACTGGGGTTTGCTGATCAAGCCAAACTGCGTTTCAACCAGTACCTGCAGCAGTATCCGCAGGGAAAACATCGCAGCAATGCTGAAACCTTACTGCAGAGCCTGACGAACTAAAGGCTGTTTGTGAAAAAACGCCTGATTTTCATTCTCTTTGGCCTGATTGCGGCGGCGGTTGCCTTTGGCGCCTACCGTTACGCCCCACCAGCACTGCAGCAGTTGGATTACCGGCTGAAGGACGCCCGTTTCAGGGTGCGTGGACCAATCACCCCCAACAAGCAGGTGGTGGTGGTGGCTATTGACCACAAGAGCATCAAGGAGATCGGCCGCTGGCCCTGGTCACGCGAGGTCACGGCCCACTTGATTGAGCAGTTGGCCCAGTACGGCGCCAAGGTCACGGCTCTGGATATCGTCTTTTCCGAACAGCAGGATCGTGCCCGCGATGCTGCACTGTCTGCTGCGGTGGCCACTGCCGGCAATGTGGTGCTGGGCTATTTCTTCAGGGATGAAGAGCAGCCGATCGAACCGATCTCCCTGCTGCAGCTTGAATCAGCCAAGGTCAAGCTGGTACGGGTGGCTGATGGCGTGACATCGATACCCTTGAACGAATACCGTTCGGTGGATACCAATCTCGCGCTGATCGGCAAGGGGGGGCGCGACTTCGGTTTTTTTAATGCCCGACCTGACGGTGATGGCCTGTATCGACGTTCGTTACTGCTGCTGTTGTATAACGGTGATATCTACCCCTCATTGGCCATGAAGGCCTTACAGCACTACCTGAGCCAGGAGATTATGCTGGATATTCAGCCCTGGGGGGTGGATGCCATCCAGTTGGGCGAACTGCGTGTGCCAAGTCGTGAAGATGGTACCATGGCGCTCAACTATTATGGACCGTCCGGTTCATTCCAAACCATTTCAGCCAGCGATGTTATTAAAAAACGCCTGCCGCCAGATGCGCTGAAAGGTGCCATCGTCTTTGTGGGGGCAACCGAGATCGGCATCTTCGATATTAGGCCGACCCCTTTCGACGCGACCCAGCCAGGGGTGGAGCTGCATGCCACAGTAGCGGCCAACGCCCTGGACGGTCGTTTTTTACGTCACGATGGCAGCACACAGACGCTGGAGTTGATCAGCCTGCTGGCTCTTCCGTTGTTACTGGGCGTCGGGTTGGCGTTTGTGCCGGGCACTCTGGCTGGATTGCTCGTCTTTGGCGGTATGGCCCTGCTTTTTTGGATCGTCAATTACCTCTCCTTCGCACAGGGCCTGCGGGACATGACCCTCTTGTATCCCCTGCTGGGGCTTGGTCTGACGTACCTGGGAAGCGAGGCCTGGCGTAATCTGGTGGTGGAACGGAAGGGGCGTCAGCTAAAAAAGGCTTTTTCCAATTACGTTTCTCCCGACCTGGTCAAGCAGATTGAAAAGAACCCTGATAAACTGGTGCTGGGGGGCGAGCAACGCGAGCTGTCGATTCTGTTTTCCGATATTCGCGGCTTTACAACGGTCTCTGAAGATCTTACGCCGCCTGAATTGGTGGCGCTGCTTAATGAGTATCTCTCTCCCATGACCCGTATTGTGTTGGAGGAACGGGGAACTCTGGACAAGTTTATTGGCGATGCGGTCATGGCCATTTTCAATGCCCCACTGGATGTCCCCCAGCATGCGCTGCACGCCTGTCGTGCTGCGGTGCGCATGTTGGAAGAGCTGCAACGCCTGAATGAAGGTTTTGTCAGTCGGGGGATGCATACCCTCGATATCGGTATCGGCATCAATACCGGACCGGCGGTGGTGGGCAATATGGGGGCCGATATCCGGTTCGACTACACCGCCATTGGCGATTCGGTCAATCTGGCCTCCCGCCTGGAGGGGCTCAACAAGTTGTACGGCTCCCACATTCTGGTCAGTGAAGATACCAGGCAGCAGGTGCCGTCCGATGTGTTTACCTTTCGTGAGGTCGATCGGGTGCGGGTCAAGGGCAAACACAAACCGGTCGTACTGTTTGAGTTGATGGTAACCAAACACGAACTGCTGCCCCGTTTTGAGCAGGCCCTTGAGCAGTATCGTGCCCAAGCGTTTGAGGCAGCACAGCGTGCGTTTGATGAACTCGCGCAACAGTATGACGACGGTCCCTCACGGCTGTACAGCAGCCGGTGCAGCGAATACTTGCAAACACCCCCGCCAGATGGGTGGGATGGTATCTATACGGCCAAGAGTAAATAACGTATGCCTGAATTACCTGAAGTGGAAAGTGTTCGGCGACTGCTCACTGAGGGTAGGCCGTCGTTGATAGGGACAACCGTCGACCGGGTCGAGGTGCTGAGAGACAACGTCATCGGCGGCCATCTTTTGGCAGAGCAATTTTGTCAAGATGTACAAGACTCGGTTTTTCATGAGATTATTCGGCATGGCAAGTATCTTTTCTTCCGGTTGCACAGTGCACGTGCTACAAACAACCTCTGGATGACGGTGCATCTGCGGATGACCGGCCGATTGTTTCTGGTGTCTGATCGTGCCTCAAAGACAATGTATACCCGGCTTGTAGTGCATCTGCAGCAAGGATTGGCTCTACGCTTTGACGATCCCCGCGCCTTTGGCAGGGTCTGGCTGGTGGAAGATCCGGCTGAGGTAATAGCAGGCTTGGGGCCTGACGCACTGACGGTTGATGAGGATACGTTTTTGCGGCGGCTGGATCACCATCGGCGGCAGCTGAAACCGCTGTTACTGGATCAGTCTTTTGTGGCTGGTATCGGTAATATCTATGCGGATGAAAGCCTGTTTCGCGCCGGCATCCATCCGCTTAAGACGGTGGCTGACCTCACAGTATCGCAACGGAAAGTGCTCTACCGGGCGGTACATGATGTCATGCATGAAGCTGTGGCATGCAAAGGCGCAAATATAGATGGTGTTTTTGAGGCAGGCTGCTTTCCTGTAGCCGTTTATGGGCGTGCCGGATTGCCCTGCAGGACCTGCAGCACCGCTCTTGTAAAGTTGCGGGTTGCCCAACGGGGGACACATCTTTGTCCGCAGTGTCAACCCATTGAAAAGGTGAAATCTTTGGCAGGGGGACAGGTGTGAAGGATACGTATCAACTGGTTACACAGGTTAACGGCAAGGAAGATACTGCCGATATCCTTTCCATGTTGCAAAAGATCAAGGACGGGATTCTTAAAAACGACCTGAGGCTTTTGAACTATTACCATGAGGTGCCGGTCAGCTATGGCGTTACCATTGACAACATTGAGGGAGATGCGGTTGAGTTTACGGTACACCAGGCACAGGCTGCAGTGCTGGGGTTGCAGAAGCAGACCTTGATGAAGAGCTCCCATTTTTCTAACGGTTTGGGAGTACACTGTTTTGTTGAGTACATCAACGTGCGAAACCGGCTGGCAGTATTGGGGCGTTTTGCCTATGCCACTATCAAGGCGGATCGTCGCAATGCAGTCCGGGTGTACGCCGGGGCGCCATCGATTGCAACGCATTTTCAGGCAGAAGGACAATGTGTAGCTGGTGAGTTAAAGGATATTTCGGTCACTGGTATGGCGGTGATCAGTTCCTCAGAGCGGCCCAGTGGACTGTCAGAAGAGGGGACGCTGAAGCTTAACTTGATGGGGCATGCCATGACGGTGAAGGCCGCCATGGTGCGTTCTGTCGCTGTTGAGGGCGGTCATCTCCACACCTTCAGGATTGAACTGGATGCCAAGATGGAGGAAGTGGTTTCACAGTTTATCTACAGTCGCCAGGTTGAGATTATCCGTGAGTTGAAGGAACATATCGACTAACTGCAGGTAGTTTCGCAACCACCATGATAGTAATGGTGAGGAGGACGGATGAGACTGCGCGTGTTGGGTTGTGCCGGTGCCGAGTTCCCAGACTTCAGGCCACCCGCCTTTTTGGTTGATGATGGCCTGCTGCTCGATGCAGGCACCATTGGTGCGGTGCTGACAGAAGAAGAGCAGTGGCAGATACGGGCAATTTTTATTACCCATGCCCACCTTGATCATATCAGAGGCATTCCCGCCCTGGCAGACAATATCCTGATCAGGAGCCTGCGTCATCTGGTGACGGTCTATGCCACTGAGCCGGTAGTTGCGGCAATGCGCACACACCTGCTGAACGGCACGATCTGGCCAGACTTTACGATGCTACCCTCTCAGCACGATCCGGTGCTGCAGTATGATGTTGTTACCCCGGGTCGTCCATTGACACTTGGCGGCCCTGATCTTTCTCGGCGATCGAGCGACGGCTATACGATCACTGCTGTCGAGGTTGATCACACCGTGCCGGCTGTAGGGTATTGCGTTGAAAAAAATGGTGTGCGCCTGGTGTATACCGGCGATACAGGGCCCACTGATGCCATCTGGCAGTATGCCAACGGTGCAGATGCAGTTATTGTTGAAGTATCGTTCCCTAATGCCATGGAATCATTGGCCACTATAACCAAACATCTCTGCTGCTCCCAGCTTGAGCGAGAGTTGGCCAAGATGGCGGTGTTGCCTAAAAGAATCCTGATCACCCATCCCAAGCCTCAGTATTACGAACAGATCAAGCATGAGATCGGGGCTATCGGTATCAGGCAGATGGAGTTGTTGCGTGACGGCGCAGTCTATGAATTGTAGCTGGTGTTCAGACCCCGCCCGACGCTTGGGTGGCTGGGTCTTGCTACGCTTGCGTTTTCTTGCTGAAGCAAGCGGCCTGGTGGGGCAGGCAGCGCGGGACATCACCAGTTCGCCGTCACTGGAGAATAGCGCTATCCGTTCTGTGCTGCTGAAGCAGGTCTATTTCACCGGCTATGAGGCATGGAAAATCATCATGCTGGTGGCACTGATCCTGGGGACGGTGATTGTCAGCCAGGTGGTTGGGCTGGTGGGAGGCGGCAGTGGTTCATTAACCGGCAAGGTGCTGGTCTGGGTGGTATTTCGTGAGCTGGGACCGTTACTGACCGCCTTGATTGTTATTGCGCGGAGCGGCACGGCCATCGCCGCTGAACTCGGCACTATGAAGATCAACGGCGAGCTTGATGCTTTGGAATTGATGGGCATCCCTTACGAGCGATACCTGATCCTGCCGCGGATTGTCGGCGTGACTGCCGCAGTTGCCGTGCTCACGGCGTATTTCGTGCTGACCGCATTTGTCGGTGGCTTCCTGATCGCTTCAGTTGCACACCACATTCCCTATGACCAGTTTGTGCAAGGTGTTGTGTCTTCGCTTGGCCCTTGGGAAATAGTTGTTTTGGCTATCAAAACGGTATGCTTTGGTCTGACTATTCCGGTCGTTTGCTGTCATGCAGGACTATCGGTCGGGACAAGTGCAACAGAGATTCCCCAGGCTGCCACCAGGGCGGTTATCACCAGTCTGTTTGGCATTGTGTTGTTGGATGGCCTGATCACCAGTATTGCAACTATGCTGGTTCAAGCCTGATTCTCCTTGCCTTGATGTCTATGCTGGGGTATTTTTTGTAAAATTCATGCTGTGGCAGATCAGTTTATGAAGGAGCGTCTTTATATGGGTAAGGAGCCAGGTAGCACCAAGTTTCAGGTTGATTTTCGTCGTCACCTGCGCCAGCAAAACATCAGTGATAATCTGGTGCATCTTTTGTGTGAGATAGCCGAAGCCAGCAAATATGTCATTAACGCTGTGCGGACCGGTGACCTTGGAGTGGCCGGTACTTCAAACCTGTATGGTGAGGAACAGCTGGCACTTGATGTGCTTTCTGACCGAATCCTCCGTAAGCGTTTAATGCACTCTGGTGTGGTTTGTAACATAGCCTCGGAGGAGATGGATGAGATTTTTCAGGTCACCAGCAACCCTCAGGGAATGTTCTCAGTGGCCTACGATCCGCTGGATGGCTCTTCGCTGGTTGATGTAAACTTGGCGGTTGGTACTATCGTCGGTATTTATCAGGGGGATAACCTGCTGCAACCGGGGCGTACCATGGTCGGTGCGATGTATATCCTGTACGGACCGCGTGTTTCCATGGTCTATTCGGTTGGCAAGGGTGTCTATGAGTTCACCATGAACCACTTGATGGAGTATACGCTCACCCGTGAAAACGTGCAGATGAAGCCGTTTGGCGACATTTATTCGCCAGGGGGGCTGCGGAAAAAGTATACGCCGGAGAATGAAGCCTACATTCGTTATCTGGAGGATAAAGGGGCTAAATTACGTTACTCAGGCGGTTTTGTGCCCGATATTAATCAGGTGCTGATGAAGGGCAAAGGCATATTTATGTATCCTGCCCTGAATGATGCCCCTAATGGCAAGCTTCGTCTGCTGTTTGAGTTGAATCCAATGGCCTATCTGATAGAACAAGCCGGAGGGGCAGCCACGAACGGCTGTGTGCCGATCCTGGATCTGCAACCTGAAGGTCTTGATCAGCGTGCCCCGGTCTATATCGGTTGCACTGAAGATGTGGCCAAGGTCACAGATTTTCTCAACGGGGCCTGTGCGTGATAAAGCTTGAAGAGCAGACCGCTACTAAACCGGATGTCGAGGAGCCGCCTCGACGTCTGTGCAGCGAGATTCAATTGTTTGACCTCTGCGATTTAACACGGTGCAGTTTCAAGGAGGGGCGTTTTTGCACCCATGCCGACCTGTTGGCCCGTTTTGAGGCGTTGGCAGAACCTGATGATCGACCTGCACAGCGTTATGATGACGATGACGACGATGATGAAGACGAACAGTACCCCGAAGAACAGGAGGAAGATGATGATGGCTACAGCGTCTTCGATGATGAAGATGGCCTGGAACGGCCTGAGGATGAATGGTAACAGACGGTAGTATTAGCTGATTTAACCACTATTCTGGGGAGGTTGTTACATGCTGCAAAACATGAAGATAGGTACCAAGTTGACGGCTGGTTTTTTGTTTGTCGCTTTGGTGGCCCTTGTCATTGGATTGGGTGGCTATGTCAATCTTCACCGTATTGATAGCGGAAGTGTGAGAATTTACACGCAGGTCGCCCAGCCTCTGGGAGATTTAACGCTGCTTTCTGCAGAATTTCAGCGGGTGCGCGTCAACTCGCACAAGATGCTGTCAATAGACGATATTGACGAACATGATTTGATGGTCGATCGCTCCAATGAGTTGATCGACATCATCACAAAACGCTCTCTGGCTTATGAAAAAACCCTGATTAATGCAGAGGATAAAAAACTCTTTGCCAACTTTAACAAGGCGTTGAACGAGTATAAGACACAGCTCACGACGTTCAACAAATTGATCATGGAGAGTAACAAGGCTGCAGCCAATGAGCTCATCGTTGATGAGTACGATTATGCCGCCCGTGAGTTGCAGGTGGCCATTGAGAAGCTGGTCGAGACCAAGATGGCGCAGGGTAAACAGGTGTCTGGCAATAATAATACGTTGGCCAGAAACGCCAGCATATTCATGGTAGCCCTGGCGCTTGGCGGTTCGGTATTGGCATTTCTGCTGGGCATGTTTCTGTCACGCATGATTACCCGCCCGTTGGCTGCATTGGCCGATGATGCGCAGCAGATCGCTTCAGGCGACCTGACCGTGCAGATACAAAGCAGATCCAAGGACGAGATCGGAGTGTTGGCTACTTCTTTCAATTCGATGGCCGACAGCTTGCGTGGTGCCATTCGACAAGTATCTGATACCTCTTCCTTGCTTACCTCTGCTGCCAATGAACTGCTCGCCACCTCAGAATCGATCTCCAGCGGGGCTGATTCTGTTGCCAGTCAGGCACAGACGGTAGCCACCGCTGGTGAAGAGATGGCGGCTACCTCCAATGATATTGCTAACAATTGCCAGTCAGCTGCAGCTGGTGCGTTGGATGCCTCCACCAGTGCCAGTGACGGATCGGTGGTGGTTGACAAAACAGTGCAGGCCATGGGACAGATCGCCCGTCGTGTGAAAGAGACTGCAGACACGGTTGCCCGCCTTGGTCAACGATCTGATCAGATTGGGCAGATCGTTGGCACCATCGAGGATATCGCTGATCAAACCAACTTGCTGGCCTTGAATGCTGCCATTGAAGCCGCACGTGCCGGTGAACAGGGCAGGGGGTTTGCCGTTGTGGCTGATGAAGTGCGTGCATTGGCTGAGCGTACCACCCGTGCCACGAAAGAGATCAGTGACATGATCCGCTCCATTCAGGCCGAAACCAGATCGGCTGTCACGGTGATGGAAGAGGGGGTACATGAGGTCGCGCAGGGGACTGATGAGGCTGCCAAATCAGGTGTGGCTTTGCAGACCATTATGGAGCTGGTTAACAATGTTTCAATGCAGATCAGTCAGGTGGCTACCGCAGCAGAAGAACAAACAGCCACCACCAACGAGATCAGCCAAAACATGCTGCAGATAACCGATGTGGTGCAGCAGACGGCACAAGGCGCAAAGCAGTCTGAGGCAGCAGCTGCAGAACTCAGCAAGTTGGCCGCTGATCTGGAGGCCTTGGTTCATCGCTTTAAGCTGTAACTGGCTAGCTCTATATTTGCTGTATCCAGCTAAAGAGGCAGGAGCACAAATGCTCCTGCCTCTTTGCCGTTATATTTGTACGTTGTTGCCGGATTGTACAGATCAGATGTCTGGCCAGTTGTTATGATGGCGGTCACTAGGCATGTCAGCAAGATATGCAGACCGGTATGCTTCTCCAGATTTGTAGGCGGTACTTACCTGCGGATTAAAAGGCAAGCTACAGCTTGAAAACTGGCACTGGCTTGATGGATGGTTGGACGTGTTGTTGCTGTGAATAGCCCATAATCGGTAGATGGCAGATGCTAAGAAAGCGGGGGAGTGCGCATTTAACGCACTCCCCCGCTTATTGGGTTGTAGGTAGGCGGGCTGTTAGAAGCTAGCGCAGCAGTTTAAACAGATAGGCAAAGGTGCCTGCCACCGAAAGACTGGTAAGTACGTTGAAGGTTTTGAATAACCAGCGTGCCAGCTGAACCTTGGCCATATGGAGTTGTATATCGGTACTTTCGCCAGTGAACTCTATGATGTCAAGCCAGGGCTTGTCCCACTGGTAGATCATCATATAAAGCCCGGAACCCTTCCAGATCAGCGCACAGACAAACACCACACCAAAGGCGATGATGCCGTTGACGATCGGTGAGTCTTTCATCTCGCTGTAAATCTTAACGATGTAATAGATGTTGAGGATGCACAGGAAGAACCAGATGGTATTGTTCATCATCCGGTAGTTGCGCAGAACATACAACGATGGTTTTGGGTTCAGGCTGATAACAAGGATGGCTATTGCGATAATCAAAAACGTGCCGATATAAATGGTCTTTTTAGAACCAGTGATCTCAAGGGTACGGGTGAACAGGTAGTATTCCTGGATACCGTGGCTGACCAGCAGGATAGATATGGTGCCGATCATGTAGTGAACGGCAATCATGACGGTGAAGGTCTCATGCCACGGGTTCAGCTGGTACGACTGGCTCCAGAACAGCAAGAAAAAACCGATGCCGATACTGGTCCAGATCCGAGAGTTGTTAACACTGAAATACAAGGCGATTGAAGCTGCCACCAACCAGCACAACACCGTGAACAGGCTGGTAAAGTCGATCACGACCGGGTTGTAAATCTTGGGCAGAAATGGCAACCAGGTGGTCAAGTTTTGAAAAAATCCCGTCAAGTCCATACAACGCCTCCTGTGGTGGTGGGCGAATTAGAGTTTAGCTACTTCATTCGAAATGGCAGCGTTCATTTCCTTAATCTTGTTGACACTGGCCAGCATTTTTGAGCCTCGTTCCATCGCTGCCAGAAATTCGCTCAGTGTGCCTGCATCGGACAGGGCCTTGGCACCGCCGATATTTGAGAGTTCTTTTTCGGCCAGTGCCTTGCCAAGTTTGCCTAAAAACTGGTTGGCGAATTCAATGATGGCAGTTTCGACATCACTGGCACTGGCTGCCGGGGTTGGTGTTGGAGGGGGTGTCGCGGCCTTGGGGGCAGCGGCTGGAGGGGCGGCGAAGATGTTGCCTGATGCTGCCTCCCACAGTTTGCGAATGTCAACCATGGTTGACAGATCAGAAAGCGCCTGTTCGTTTTGGAGTGCACTCAGGGAGGCTTTAGCGCCGGGCAGGCCGGCGATCTGTTGTACTTCGCCGGCTGAGGTTTCTACAGCAGTGGCGGCATTGTGGAAGAAGCCGATCGTGGCCCCGCCTTTGTAAAAAATAAGGCCGCTGCGGTCGGCAGTGAAGATCTTCAGGGTGCCGGTCATCTGCTCATTTTTGATACGGTCGAGCAGGGCCTTGAAATCAATCTGCTTAATTTCCTGGCCATCAATGACGGCAGTTCCGTTGATCATGCCCAGAAGTGCAAGCGTCATCTCCCGAGAAAAGCCATAAACGCTAAAACTGCCGCTGTTGGCCAAAACCAGCAGGTCAACCAGCGCTTGCAAGGCAGCCTGATCACGCAGTTCTTTGTTTTCCCGATGCACTAATGCGCCAACCATTTTACCGGCGTCATAGATCAGGGCGCAATCGGCGCCGGGAAAGTCGAAAACGGCGCAGCCAGTTAAGGCACCGTTTTTCAGTTTTTCCAACGCCTCTGGAAGCTGCAATTTTGCGACCGGGACATTTTCGGCCAGCGGATTTCCTTTGGGAAGAAGAAACATAATAGGTTTCCCTCTCGGTGAAATGGCGGGTGGACCCGCACCAGCGCTGTGGTAAACTGAAGCTGTTCGATTGAGTAGTACTGCTGCAACGGTCGCTATTCTAGCGCATGCCTGCCCACTGTCAAGTATTTGTACCGGTTAAGGTCTTTTTTTATGTATCTTGCGTTCGCAGGGAGCCAGTTTGATGGGACAATTGTGTGACGAACACCCACTCCTGACACTGGTAAGCGGTCTTATTACAGGCTGTCTTATTGGCATTAATTTGCAGATACAGGCACCCATGTGGTCGCTTTGGGGACTGCTTGTCTTGCTGATCGTGGCTGTTGGTGTGCGAACAAAAGCAGTTTTTGCGGTTGTGCTCTGGTTTTTTTGCGTAACCTGGGCAGTGTTTGCAGTTGAACCGTTTCACGCAAGCCGTTCTGTGGCACAAACGCTTGGCGTAGCGCCACTGGATGGGATGCAGGTGGTGGAAGGAACCGTTGTCAGGCGACCGGTGACCTTGCCACAGGGACAGCGTTTTGAACTGCACCTGGAACGGATTGTTATGGCCGGCGGTGAGATCGCGGTTGACGGACGTTTGTTGGTCACCATCGCCAAGGGTGAAGGGAGCTGGCTGAGTGGTGACCGTATCAGGTTGCGCGGTTCACTGCGCAAGCCCCGACGCCTAGGCCTGCCAGGTGAGTTCGACTACCCGCGTTATCTCAGATTGCATCGTATCGATGCGACTTTTTGGGTAGCTGATGCCAGGCAGGTGCTGCTGATGCGTGCTGCAGCCGTTTCCTCATGGCAGCGGCTGCTTGATGGCGCTGCCTATCGGTGTGATCAGCTTATCCGGAATGCCGTACCGGATCCTGACACAGCTGCCGTGGTAATGGCGCTGGTCACCGGTAGCCAGTCAGCACTTTCTCCAGAACTGAAGGCAGCCTACGCAAGGGCCGGAGTTTCACATATTCTTTCGATAAGTGGTTTTCATGTGGCGGTGATTGCCGCAACGCTGGCACAGCTGCTGCAATGGGTGGGGCTGCGTTGGCAGTGGCTGGCACTGCGTTTTAATGTAAGACAGGTGGCATTGCTGGCTACCTTGCCGGCAATGATCGGCTACCTCGTGTTTACGGGTGCTGCACCGGCAACGACCCGTTCGGTAATCATGCTGGCGGCCGTCTTGCTTGCCTTGTGGGCAGAACGGGAAAGTCAGGTGCTGGATGCCCTGCTGTTGGCTGCATTCTTGCTGTTGGTGTATGATCCAGTGGTTTTGTTTGATATTTCCTTCCAGTTGTCCTTTCTGTCGTTGTGGGGAATTGTCGTGCTGACCCCTTTGTTGGTGTATCCGTTCAAAGATCGTCTGAGCGGGTGGAGGCGACAGCTAGCTCTGTTTTTTGCAGCATCCCTGGCAGCCATACTTGCAACAGCAGTTCCGACCTTGGTGACCTTTCACCAAGCCTCCTTCACGGGTCTGCTGGCAAATCTGGTGGTGGTGCCCCTGTTGGGCTACGGCGCCGTTATTATTGGCGCTGGTGCTGCCATGTCTGCCGTTGTCGCGCCATCACTGGCCAGTGCTCTGTTTGGCCTGGCCGGCTGGCTGGTGGCGATCAGCAATCGATTTGTCGTCTGGGTTGCCGATCTGCCACTGGTCCGTTCATACGAAGCAGGATGGCCCGATCTGGTGGCGCTGGTGCTGGTTTTGTCAGTGCTGAGTTTTGTGTCCTCGGTACGGTGGCGGGGGATACTGCTTGGCAGTGTATGCGCGTTGATAATGGCGGTACATATCTGGCCTGAAAAGACATCGGATGGCCATTTGCGACTTACCTTTCTGAGTGTGGGGCAGGCTGAGGCTACCCTGTTGCAGTTTCCTGATCGCACTACCATGCTGATTGATGGCGGTGGCTATCTGCGGGAGACTGGGCTTGATTTCGGTGATCGCTACCTGGTTCCCGCGCTCCATACACTTGGTGTCAAGCGTATCGACCGCCTGATTCTCACCCATCCCCACCCCGATCATCTGGGAGGCTTGCCAGCCGTTGCTGAACAGTTTCAGATAGCTGAATTCTGGCAAGGAACGTGGAAGGTGGAGGTCGGTGGTGATGCTGACCGCCTTCAGTCAACACTGTTGCGACGTGGTGTCCCTATACGACAACTGAATCCTGGTATCTGGCGCGAATCTTTTGGAGGGTGTCAGCTGGTGATGATGGTGCCTGAGCTGGACGATGCAGCCACGGGGCGGGATAACGATGATGACAACGAGGCATCGCTGGTATTGCAGGTAACCCATGACCAGTTTACCGCACTCTTTATGGCTGATGCAGGTATTGCATCAGAACAGCGCATGCTTGAGCAGAAGGTTGTACAACCGGTCACCCTGCTGAAGGTTGGCCACCACGGCAGCCGCACTGCTACGGGAGAGGCTTTTGTGCGCACGGTTCGTCCTCATCTGGCGCTGATATCGGTCGGGGCAGGCAACCGCTTTGGTCTTCCTGCCCCAGAAACATTGGCACGGTTGCAGCGCGCGGGAGTAGAGATTTATCGCACTGATCAGCATGGTACGGTGCTTGTTGAGAGCGATGGGAAGAATTACACAGTCACCACCGGACTATGAGACTGATACACGGCGCTTTTGTTTGACAGCAGTTGTCCTGCTGGGCTACATTTTTGCGGTTTAATGATGGCTTGGTCTGCTCCTGATGAAAAATTTTGAATGGGACACCAGATGAACAGGGCACTGCTCGTCATAGATGATACCGTTTTCCAGGCTACGCTGTGTAATCTGGCCAGAGAGTCTGGTTTTGTGATTGACGTGGTCCGCTCATTGCGGGATTTACGTCATGCGTTGACTGAGCAGGTCTACCCGGTGGTGATGGTGGATTTTTCTTTGAGCGAGACGGGACTCGACGAGATGCTGCAGGTATGTCGGCACCAGGCTCAGCTTGATAGCAGCCTGCTTGTTTTGGTTGGTCCTGATGACGATGAAGCTGCTTGTGAACTGATCAAGGGCAGTGCCAGTCGTTGCCTGCCCAGGACAGCACATCCCGCACTGCTGCTGCGTGAGGTGCGGCTCAGTTTTGAGTATCAGCAGCTGAAACATGAAAATAGCGAGCTGCATGCCATGAACACTCTGCTGCAGACCAGCCAGGATCTGTCACGCTGCCTTGACCCAGCTGAGGTTTTTCAGCTGATTGCCCACGCATTGATCCGTGAAATCGGTGCGGCGCGCGCCATCGGATTTGTAAAAGATGGCGAGCAGTTTTCCGCCCTGGCCGACCAGTGTGGTGATAGCTACGTTACTCCTCTGTTGACGGAACAGATCGGTCTGTTGTTGCAGCAGCACATCCTCCATTCGTCCCGCGTGGTACGACTGGTGCTGCCCCCCGAGTTACATGGTTCCACAGCGCTTGATCTACGGGAGGCACTGGTTATTCCCCTGCTGAGTCATGGTGCCGTTCTCGGCTGCGTCGTTCTTTTCAATGATGCGGGACAGCTGTTGCCGCCCATTCAAAATGATCGCCCCATTGTCTTTCTTCAGGAACAGGGCGCACGGGCCCTGGAAAATGCCTTCAGATTTACCGCCACCAGGGATTTACTGTTTGTAGATGAACTCACCGGTCTCTTTAATTACCGTTATCTGAAAACGGCCCTGGAACGTGAAATTAAGCGGGCTGACCGCTATGCTACCCAACTGACAGTCATGTTTCTCGATCTTGATAACTTTAAAGGGGTTAATGACACCTACGGTCACATGGTGGGCAGTGGTGTGTTGCGTGAATTGGGCGCACTGCTTAAAAAAGCGGTGCGGGAAGTGGATGTGCTGATCAGGTACGGCGGCGATGAGTATACGATTCTGCTGGTTGAGTCTGGTCCTGAACAGGGGCAGCGGATTGGCGAGCGTATCAGGAAGCAGGTCGAGACCAATGTATTTATGACATCTGAAGGATACGATATCAGGCTGACTGCCAGCATCGGTTTTGCCAGCTACCCTGACGACACCACCGGCATGCAGGAGCTGCTCACTATGGCTGATCAGGCCATGTATGTTGGCAAGGCATCTGGTAAAAATTGCGTTTTTCGAGTGGCTAGCCCACTGGCCGGAGCTGGACGTCTCAACTAAGGAGCAAGCAAGGATGAGTATTACCGCTGTCAAGGGATTCAACGACATGCTGCCATCGGAAACACCGGTCTGGCAGTTTATTGAGGAGACTGCGCGCCGGGTATTTACCCGTTTTGGTTTCAGCGAGATCCGGGTGCCGGTGGTGGAAAAAACCGAACTGTTTTGTCGTTCGATTGGTGATGCCACCGATATCGTTGAAAAGGAGATGTATACCTTTTGCGATAAAGGCGGCACCAGCCTGACATTGCGACCAGAAGGCACCGCCGGTGTTATGCGTGCGCTGATTGAGCATAAGCTGTATGCCCTGGACAGCATCAGCAAATTGTACTACCTGGGACCGATGTTCCGTCATGAACGTCCCCAGAAAGGCCGATATCGCCAGTTTCACCAGATCGGCGCCGAGGTGACCGGCGCCAGCGATCCGATCGTTGATGCCCAGGTCTTGCTGATGGTCAGCCGCCTGTTTCTTGAATTGGGACTTGACGAACCCACACTGCAGGTAAACTCATTGGGCTGTCCGGCTTGCCGACCAGGCTACCGCAACGCGCTGGTGGCCTTTCTTGCCCAGCGTCAGGATGCGTTGTGTGAGGATTGCAGGCGCCGTCAGACCACGAATCCCCTGCGTGCACTGGATTGCAAGGTCCCGGGCTGTGTCGAGGCCACTGCCGGTGCGCCGGCCATGCTTGAGCATCTCTGCGGCGAGTGCAGCGACCATTTTGAGCGTGTGCAGGGTTATCTCGGCGCAGCGCAGGTCCCGTTCAGCATCAACCCCCGCATGGTGCGCGGACTGGATTATTACACCCGCACCACCTTTGAACTGGTGACCGGTCTGCTGGGATCCCAGTCAGCCGTGGCCGCCGGGGGCAGGTATGACGGTCTGGTGGCCCAACTGGGTGGACCGGCGGTGCCGGGTATCGGCTTCGCCCTGGGGGTCGAGCGGGTGGCTCTGTTGCTTGGTGACCGTTGTCCGGCTCGTAGGCCCGAGCTGTTCGTGGCGGTGGCGGGTGAGTCAGCCCGATTGCATGGTTTTCGACTGACGGCCGAATTGCAGGACCTCGGCCTGTGGGTGGAGACCGATTGTGAGGGCAAGAGCATCAAGAGCCAACTGCGGCGCGCCGACAAATTACATGCCCGCTACAGCATGGTGTTGGGTGACAATGAGCTGGCAAGCGGTCGTATCTCCCTGAAGCGGATGGAGGACGGCAGTAGCCAGGAGGTAGCCCTCGACGCAAAGGCTCTTGCAGCACACTGTGTGTAAGGACAACAGCGCAGTGCATCTGGACGGAACTGACTACAGGAGGAAACAGGCATGAATTATCCGGTCTGGTATGTCCCGACATTTGGTGGCGGCCTGCTGATCGCCCTGGTGGCGATCGTCCATGTCTTTGTCTCCCACTTTGCCGTGGGTGGGGGGCTCTATCTGGTGCTGGCGGAGCGCAAGGCGTTGCGCGAAAAGAACCAGGCAATTATGGCGTTTGTCAGGAAACATACCAAATTTTTCATGCTGCTGACCATGGTCTTTGGCGGCCTTACCGGGGTGGCGATCTGGTTTATCATCTCCCTGATCCACCCGGCTGCCACCTCGTTGCTGATCCATACCTTTGTCTTTGGCTGGGCCACCGAGTGGGTCTTCTTTTTGGTGGAGATAGTGGCGCTGTTTGTCTACTTCTACACCTTTGGCAAGATGGATGACCGCACCCACCAGGCCATCGGCTGGATCTACTTTGGCGCCGCCTGGATGAGCCTGTTCCTGATCAACGGCATCATAGACTTCATGTTGACGCCCGGTAGCTGGCTTGCCACCAGCAATTTCTGGGACGGTTTTTTTAATCCCACCTTCTGGCCCTCACTGTTCTTCCGCAGCTTCATCAGTTTCATGCTGGCCGGTTGCTATGGTTTTCTGACCGCCACCTTTCTGGAAGACGAGCAGACACGGCACCGGATGATCCGTTATTCCGGGATCTGGGCCCTGGTGTCACTGATCCTGTCGCTGCCGTCCGGCTGGTGGTACATCTCGGCACTGCCTGAGCAGGCCGGCAAACTGGTTACGGGCGCTTCTCCCACCATCGCCCGTGCCGCAACGGTTGCCGCCTTCTCTATGGCTGCCCTGGCGGGCCTGTTGATCACCCTGATCCTGCTCAATCCCAAGGCCCGCACCCGCGGCCTGATTGTGGTGGTAATGATCGCTGCCATGGGTTACATGGGGGCCTTTGAGTGGACCCGTGAGGCTGCCCGCCGTCCCTACGTGATCAATCAGGTCATGTATTCCAATGGAATCCTCGCCAAAGAGGTGGAGCGGATTAACCTGGAAGGGTTTCTGAAAAATGCCAAATGGGTCAAGCACAAGGAGGTCACGGAGGCCAACCAGCTTGAGGCCGGCCGTGAGCTGTTTCTGCATCAGTGTTTTGCCTGTCACACCGTTGGAGGTTTTAACAACGATATCGTCAGCCGCACCAAAAACATGAGTTTTGGCGCCATGCGCAAGTATCTGGCTACCATTCATGAGAAGCGGTACTTCATGCCCCCCTTTGTCGGTAACGAGACAGAGCTCAAGGCGCTGGCAGCCTATCTGACAGCCGGTCTGCACCAGAAGCCGCTCGTCGAAGCTGCCTCCGCAGCGGATGATCGCGGCCAGATGTTATATGAAGAAAATTGTGCCGCCTGTCATGCTGCCGATCAACTGCAACCGAAGATGGTCGGCTGGTCCCAAGAAAAGATACGGACAGCCCTGGATAAACTGGCTGCCTTGAATCCGGCCATGCCTGATTATGATGCGCCGCCTGCTGATAAGGACGCCATGGCCGGTTACCTGTTCGGCCTGAACAACCCGGAGGCAGCTGCTCCGGCCAAGATTCAGGGGGGCACCCTCTACGACGAGAACTGCGCCGTCTGTCATGGCATTGATCAGATCGCCCCGAACCTGAAGACCTGGTCGCGGCAGAAGGTACGCAGTTCGCTTGATAACCTGTCGGCCATCAATCCTGCCATGCCTGACTACACGGGAACTGCTGCCGAAAAAGAAGCCCTGACCGACTATATGGTGCAACAAGCAGGAGGTGCCCAATGAACCCGAGCAGCCTGATTCCTGTCGCCGATAGCTTGACCGCCCATTGGGGCTGGTTCCAGTTCCTGTTGATGTTGACCTTTCCGCTACACCTGCTGGCCATGAATGCCATGCTTGGTTCTGCCCTGATCGCCTTTGTCGCCCACCTGTTTCCCGGTCAGCAGTATCGTGATCTCTCCCATGAACTGGCCAAGGCCTTGCCTTTTCTGGTGGCCTTTACCGTTAACCTGGGGGTGGCGCCGCTCTTGTTCGTTAATGTGCTGTATGGGCACCTGCTCTACACGAGTACGGTGCTGATGGGCCTGTTCTGGTTATCGGTAATCCCGATCCTGATCATCGCTTACTATCTGGCCTACATCTATGATTTCAGCTTCAAGCGGCTGGGTAATGCCGGCATGTTCATCGTACTGCTGGTGCTGGCGTTGCTGCTGCTGGTCGGCTTCTTTTTCAGCAACAATATGACCATGATGATCGCGCCGACCAGCTGGGAACGCTGGTTTTCTGTATCGAACGGTAGCCTGCTCAATCTGGCCGATCCGACCCTGCTGGCCCGTTACCTGCACATGATCACCGGAGCCCTGGCGGTTGGTGGGTTGTGTGTGGCTTTGTATGCACAGGTGGTGCTCAAACGACAGCCGCTCGTGGCGGAGGCCGGGGTGCGGATCGGGATGCAATGCTTCAGCTGGTTGACCTTGTTGCAGCTGGTGGTCGGTACCTGGTTCCTGTTGACCCTGACACCGGAGGTGCTGAAAGGTTTCATGGGAGGAGATACCCTTGCCACCGCATACTTCGGGGCTGGTTTGCTTTTGGCTCTGGCTACTCTGGTGACCGGTTTCCGGCGACAGGTGCTGGCAACGGTCTGGCTGACCGTGCCGTTGGTTTACCTGATGTCCTTCATGCGGGACAGCGTTCGTAGCGGGTATCTGGCTCCCTATTTTGATCCTGCCACGGTGCCGGTGTCGGTGCAGTGGTCACCCTTGCTCCTGTTTTTAATCAGTCTTGTCGTGGGACTTGCTCTGGTGGTCTGGATGCTTATGCAGTTGCCATCGTTAAAAAAATCAGCCAGACAAGACTGAAAAAGTCCTGTTATTGATTGGTTAACTGGTGGTGAGAGATTGACATAAAGATATGAATATGTTTTTATACACCGATTAATTGGTCTGTAGTGCCCGACAACCCTGCCGGGCTTATTTATCTGCTGCACGAGAAAGGGGAAGCGTATGAAAGGGATGAAGGCTGTGATGGCAGTGCTGACTGCCGCCCTGGTCCTGGTGGCGTTCCAGGCATTTGCCGGGCCTGACCACAAGGATTTTGTCAAAGGTCCGTTCACCAAGGGACAGGATGTAACCAAGCAGTGCTTGGAGTGTCACGAGAAGCAGGCTGAAGATGTAATGAAGACCTCCCACTGGACCTGGTCTGGTACTCCCAACCATGTCAAAGGTATGGAGAAGAGCACCAAGAAGTATGGCAAGACCAATATGATCAACAACTTCTGCACCACCGTCTTCAACGGCCCCGATGGTATGGTGCGTGAATCCTGTCACAAGTGCCACGCCGGCTACGGCTGGACCCGCACCAAGTTCGACCTGACTGACAAGACCCGGGTTGACTGTCTGGTCTGCCACGCCCAGAAGGGCAACTATGCCCGCTCCGCTGTTGGCGCTGACGTCGACAAGAAGGCCATGGAGAAGGGTTCCATGAACCTGGAAGAGGCTGCCCAGAGCGTGGGCGCCCCGACCCTCAAGAACTGCGGTTACTGTCACTTCTTTGGTGGCGGCGGCGATGCCGTTAAGGTGCCTGGCCTGGATTCCACCCTTGAGTATGCAACCAAGGATCAGGATGTGCATATGGCCAGCAAGGCCAAGGGCGGCGCAGGTCTTTCCTGCCAGGCCTGCCACAAGACCAAGGATCACCAGATCGCTGGCGCTTCCAGCCAGATGGCTCACCATGAAGGCCATGTGAACTGCACCGATTGCCACAGTGGTGCCAAGGCGCCGCACCAGAAGTCCAAGAACAAGGCCATCATCGAGAAGCACACCGCTTCCGTGGCCTGCCAGACCTGCCATATCCCCACCATCTCCCGTGGCCAGGCCACCAAGACTTCCTGGAAGTGGTCCGATGTAGGCAAAAAGATCGAAGCCGAAGAGCAGTTCGACAAAGAGACCTTTGCCAAGCACAAGGGGACCTTTACCTATAACATGAACTACGTACCGACCTACGCCTGGTACAATGGTCAGATCGAGCGCTACATGGTGGGCGACAAGATCAAGGACCCCTCCAAGCCGGTAACGATGTACAAGCCGGTGGGCAGTATCAAGGATAAGTCCGCCAAGATCTATCCCTACAAGTACTACACCGGTGACCAGCCGATGGACAGCAAGTTCAAGTACCTGAGTACCTTCCAGCAGTACAAGGAGCTGTGGGTGAACTTTGACTGGGAGAAGGCTCTGGTGAATGGCGCCAAGAGCTCGGAAGGCCTGCCCTATAGTGGCAAGTACCAGTTTGTCAAGACCGAATCCTATCTGAGCGCTGGGCACGAAGTTGCTCCCAAGGAGCAAGCCCTGCAGTGTGGCGAGTGCCACATGGGCGCCAAGCGGATGGACTGGAAGGCCCTCGGCTATAAGGGCGACCCGATGCAAGTGGGTGGCCGGGTGATCAAGGCTGGCAAGAAGTAGTAGTCAGTTGCTGACGTAGTATTAAACGCCGTCCGGCCTGTCTGCCGGACGGCGTTTTTCTTTATCTGGACAAGCTGTGTAACTGGTTTAGAATGCAAAAGGAAACAGGCCGACATAGAATCTAGAACGGGGGCTGTCATGCTACGATTTTTTATTGGTGGTCTATTGCTGACGCTTGTACTGGGATGCGGCACCAAACAGCCGGTACTCTATCCGAACCAGTATTTGACATCGGTGGGGGACGAGGTGGCGCAACAGGATATTGAGGACTGCTTTCGGCGTGCTGAGGAGGCAGGGGCTCGAGGCAACCTGGCTACTGAACTGGCGCTGCGTACCGGTAAGACAGCAGTTGTTGGTGGCGCAGCTGGTGCAGTTGCCGGGGCAATCAGTGGTTCTGTTGGTCAGGGAAGCCTGATTGGTGCGGCAACCGGCGGAACCGTCGCCTTGGTGAGCGGTCTGTTCGACGTCAGTGAGCCCGACCCGTTAGTGATGCGTTTCGTGGAACAGTGTCTGTTTGAAAAAGGATACCAGGTGCTGGGATGGCGCTAAGATGCTAAATGGTGATTTGTGTCAGGGTTCTGCTGGCGTGGGTGGTTGGCGTCCGGTTTTTTTAAGGTATTCGAAAAACCCCTTTTCAAAGATCAGCTCAATTTCACCTTTGGGCTTGTTTTCAGCATGTTTTTTGAAGTAGACGACAATACTGCTCAACAGGATGATCACAACCAGCGTCAGCAGGGCGCGAAAGATTTTTGCCTGCAGTAGCTCCGCATTGCTCAGTTCGCGTTTGTCGCTCTTGATGTTCCGCCCCAGGTACTGTTCCCGCAATTGCCGAATACGTTTTAACTGTACGTTTGAGATATGTTTGACGATACAGTCTCGGTCGCGTTCATCAATGAACAGAAATTCTATGCTGGTATTGAAACTTTCACGTTGCAGCTGTTTGCTGGCAGCATAGTTTTGGGTACACAGCACCACACGTCCCACTGCGTCAATAATGCGGGGTTGCGGTTCGGTAGGGACGTAAATCTCGAGTACCATCAGATCATCAACCCTGAACTGGTGATGAAGCAGGATTCGCAGACCACCACCGCTGATGTTGGCAGCCAAGGGGATTACATCGTCCCAGCTGTTATCAGCCGTCGTATCTTCAACTTCTTCCTCGGTTTCAAGATCAGTTTCATCAAGGGCCGCTGTCGACGGCTCCAGCTCTTCCTGGGGGAACTGCTCCTCGTGCTGGGGCAGCATCAAGCGCTGCCAGGGCTTTTTTTCGTGCTGTTTGCGCTCAAGCTCTGCTGCTGCTCGTGCCTCGCGCTTGGCGATCCAGTCCTCACGGAGCCGGCGCTCGCTGGTGTGCGTCGAAATAAAGTATTTGATCGGCAGGAAGGCATCAATGCGGTAAAACTCGCGCAGTTCGTCAGAGACAATCTCGCCGATCAGGCGTAGCAGGAGTTCGCGTTGCCTTCCTTCTGTTACGATGATGGCACGGCAGGAGTAGCCGTTGTTGTCCTTGCCGCCACGGATATCAAGGATAATTCCCATTGAAAGCAGCACACCATCAGGTAGCACGTCACGTGACAGCTGCAACTCCAGCAGGTCTTCATCGATGTCATTGATGATGGCCCAATCGTGGAACACCGATCCGCCAGGGACCGGAATGCCCACATTGACCTTCATCCCTATTGAAAAGTGTTCGGTGTAGTGGTCGTAGGCACCCATGGCTGGGAGGGTTAGACCTTTGCCGCTGCATTCAACTCCTGCAGCAGTTGTTCAATGGAGAGTTTGTGGAACTTGGCGCCATGCTCCAGGGTTTCCAGATCGGCGATCTGGCATTCGAAGCATTCCAGTTTATAGCGGGCAAAGACATCGACGGTGGCGGGGTACTGCCGGATGATGTCGCCGATAATCATCTCTTTGGTGATCATGAGCAGACCTTTCGATACAGGCAGACGTAAAAAAGGGGGACGCCGGAGCGTCCCCCTGATAGTTACTTGAGGTTCTTGATCGCTTCTTCGATACGATCCATTCCCTTTGTTATGTTTTCCATGCTGATGGCGTAGGAGAGCCGCGCATAACGGTCATCGCCGAAGGCAATGCCAGGCACCAGCGCAACCTTGGCGTCTTCCAGCAGGTAGGCGGCAAAGTCGGTGGAGTTTTCAATCTTCTTGCCGGCCGGGGTGGTCTTGCCATAACAACCGGAAAAATTGGGAAAGACGTAGAAGGCGCCGTTGGACTTGAAGCAGGAGACCCCCGGCATGGCGTTCAGACGATCGACAATATAAGTGCGACGCTTTTCGAATTCAACGCACATGGCGGCAACAGCGTCCTGTGAACCGTTCATCGCTTCAACAGAGGCCTTCTGTGCGATGGAGGTGGCATTGGAGGTCGATTGAGACTGCATCTTGGTCATGGCAGCCATCAGCTCTTTAGGGCCACAGGCATAGCCGATCCGCCAGCCGGTCATGGCGTAGGTCTTGGAAACACCGTTCACCACGATGGTGCGGCTTTTCAGTTCCGGTACCACTTGGGCGATGTTGTAAAATTTCAGACCATCGTAAATCAGACGCTCGTAGATGTCGTCAGCCACCACCAGAACGTGGTCGTGCTTGAGCAGCACCTGGCCCAGTGCGGCCAGCTCTTCCTTGCTGTAGGTTGAGCCGGTCGGGTTGCAGGGCGAGTTGAGGATCAGGTACTTGGTCTTGGGGGTGATTGTCTTGTCCAGCTGGTCCGGAGTGATCTTGAAGCCGGTGGACTCATCGGTCATGATAAAGACCGGAGTGCCGCCAGCCAGAACCACCTGGTCGGGGTAGGAAACCCAGTAAGGACCAGGGATGATGACTTCATCTCCTTCCTGGATCAGGGCCTGTGAGATGTTGTACAGGGTGTGCTTGGCGCCACAGGCCACCGAGATCTCGTCGCGGGTGTACTCCAGGCCATGATCACGCTTCATCTTGGCGATGATGGCGTCCTTCAGGTCGTCAGCGCCGCCCACCGGCATGTAGCGGGTAAAACCGGCATCAATCGCCTTTTTGCCAGCCTCACGAATGTTGGCAGGGGTATCAAAATCGGGCTCGCCGGCACCGAAGCCGACCACATCCACCCCTTGTGCCTTAAGCGCTTTAGCCTTGGCGTCGATGGCCAGGGTAGGAGAGGGTTGAATCTTGTTGACGCGATCTGCGAGTTTCATGGAAGTTCTCCTTCGTTTCAGGTAGTCACAACAAAAACTGATGTAGGTACGTTACCGTTTGTTCAGCTTGTATTTCGTTACCATGGCAGCCTTAACCTCTGGCGGCACAAAGCTGTCGACATTGGCACCCAGCGAGCAAACCTCCCGAACGATGGAAGAGGAGAGGTAGCCGTACTGAACTGAGGTCATCATGAACAGGGTCTCTACTTCATGGCCAATGGTGCTGTTCATCTGGGCGATCTGGAATTCATACTCAAAATCCGAGATGGCACGTAGACCACGTATAACCACATGGGCCTTTTGTGCGGCCACATAATCTATCAGAAGCCCGGTGAAGGTGTCAACGGAGACCCGTTCTTCATCCTTCAAGACGGTGCGGATCAGTTCAACGCGCTCGTCAATGCTGAATAGGGCGTTTTTCTGGGAGTTGCGGGCAACTGCCACGATTACCCGGTCAAAGATGCGTAGACTGCGCTGGATGATGTCCAGGTGACCGTAGGTGACCGGGTCGAAGGAGCCTGGATAGATGGCAATGCGGCTATGGGGCATCGTTCCCCTCCAAGACGTAAAATGCAAGGGCGGTATCACCGTAGACCCGACGATCAGTAAGCCGGCAGCTTCCGACCCGTTCCGGCAGGTTTTCACGGGTTGCGGCCTCTGCAACCGCCAACCCGGTTGGCGTTAACAGCGGCGTAAGGCGCTCCAGTGCCTTCACCTGCAACCCCTGATTGTAAGGTGGGTCGATCAGGATTAGGTCAAAGTGGGCCTGTTGGCGAATCAGTTGGTCAAGCGCATGCCATGCATCAAGTCCGATGATCGTTGCCCGGTTTGCCAACTTGGTGTGTAGCAGATTTTTGCGTAACGCCTCAAGTGCCGGCCGGGATTTGTCTACCAGTGTGACGTGGTCAGCGCCGCGGGAGAGGGCCTCGATACCCAGGGCGCCGCTACCGGCAAACAGATCGAGCACCTGTACGCCGCAAACAGCATCGGCGCTATCCAGGATGCTGAAGAGCGCTTCTTTGACCCGGTCGGTGGTTGGCCGGGTGGTTATGCCTGCAGGCGTGGTCAGCTTTAAGCCCCCTGCAGTCCCGGCAATTACCCGCAACGGTTTCCTCCAAATATTTACGGTAATCAGACTGAACAGGGGCAACCCTACCGGAGGGGCTGCTGGCTGTCAAGTGACAACAAAGACGGCGTTTGATGGTCCAAATCAGCCTGTGCAGGGCTGCCTGATTTGTCGGTTTCACATATGAGCTCAGGTATGTTATAGAAAACCAATGTAGTGCTGTTCTGTAATGAATCTGACGGAGAGCTTTATGCCAACCACTTCCCAAAATCCAGTAGCCGTTGCCGAATCAATTATCGCTTCGTTTCAAACACTGCCGACCATTCCAGCCGCAGCAACCCGTGCGATTCAGTTGTTGAACGGGCCAGATCCCGATCTGTCGGAAGTGGCGGATATCATACTTGCCGATCAGGTGATTGCGGCACGGGTGATACGGATCATCAATTCGCCGTTGTACAAGCTGCTGCATGAAGTGGAATCAGTCAAACAGGCCCTGATTTATCTGGGGCCGCAAAAGGTGTTTGAGATTATTCTCACCTCCTGCTTTCTTGAGCTTACCGACAGCCGTACCTTGGCCGGTATCCGTCCACAGAGTTGTTGGGAGCACTCCTTTGGTGTGGCGCTGGTTGCCCGTAATCTGGCTGAGCTAAGTGGTGTGGTAAAACCTGAAATGGCCTACGTTTCAGGGATTTTGCACGATGTCGGCGAGGTGATTCTGATGCATTATCGGCAGGATCAGTTCAGGGAGGCCGTTCAACGTTCCGTAGAGCGTGAGCTTGATCTGCATGATGCCGAACGTGAGATTTTTGGCACGACCCATTGTGAGATCGGGGCCCTATTGGCTGCACAGTGGCATTTTCCCGAGCTGCTTACACAGGTGATCATGCATCACCATGCAGATCAGATGGAACTGAAGACTCCCTTGATACAGGTGGTTCATCTGGCAGACCAGATTTGCAGTGATGTCCGCCTGAAATGCTCCATGGATGTTGAGGTGCCAGGTGTCGGGGCGGGGGTTTACGGAGCGCATCTGCCTGAACTTGAAAAACAGCTTGCCCAGTTGGGGGTGACGGATATGGATGCCTTCCGTAAGGCATTGACCCAAATGGTCGATCATATTAAAGCAGCTGTGCAGGCCATCTACACGTAGAATAGTGCGCTGTATCCTTGCTGTTGTCATTTCCTACATAGGGGACAAAATGGCGTCAATCTCTTGGTCCAGCTCTTCAAGCCGGTCGGCAAAGGGGGCCGTAACGTCGCCCATGGCACCGTAAAGTGGTGAGTGTGCCGTCTCAGGTGCTGGTGTGTCGGTCTTGGTCAGCAGGTCCGATATATGGACCACCTCAACCAGTTTGGGGTAGTGTACCGCGTTTAGCGGGTTGTGGTGATGCCTGATTACTTCTTGAATGTCTTCACTCAGGTTCCATTTTTTAGCCACCAACCCTCCCACCACACTGTGATGGTCCATGATCATCTGATCCCGTTTTTCTGCAGGCAGGTCGTATTCCGCCAACAGTTCCAGCATCACAATCCAGCCCAGATCATGCAGCAATCCGCAGACAAATGCCTGGTCATGGTTGCAGCCCATGTCCCTGGCCAGTTGTTTGGCAATCATGCCCGTGGCCATGCTGTGCCGCAGCAGAGCCTGAACCTGCTGGGCATTGCGGGGTGAAAAACCGCTCAAGGCGTGTACGGTCACGATACTGAGCAGGGATTTGAGGCCCATATAGACCACGGCCTCGCGCAGGGTGCTGATATTGCTGCGGCGACCATAAAAACTGGAATTGCAGACACGCAACACCTTTGAAACCAGGATCGGGTCGTCGACGCAGTCGATGATCTCGTCAACCATCAGATTGGGATTGTTGATCCGGCTCATCAGCTGTTGCATCTCTGTAGGCAAGGGCGGAAGGTTGATGGCGCCCTTGCGTATCAGGTCAAACATCTCATCCAGCACTGAATCGGTGCTGGCCTTGCCGGCCAGGTTGGTTTCGTCGATCAATACCGCCGATTCCATCAGCACTTTGGTGGTTGGCAGGGTGACCGGGCTTGATAATACGGTGAGTGGCAGGTGATCGCTAAAACGGAAGCGCCCGGCCTTCCAAGTGATGACATCGGCCATGGCCCGCTCAGAGAGGGTATTGATCAGGCTGATCAAGCGTTCCAGAGGGATGCCCTGCTCGCTGGAGAGGTAGCCGACACAGGAAATACCGAGTTGTTCGGCTGAGCGCAGTGTCTCGTGGATCACCTCCAGAGGCAGGCCGGTGGTTTGGTGCAGGGCCTCACAGAGTTGTTCATCCTCTTTTTCCGACCAGAGGAATATCAGACGTCCGTCCTGAAAGAAGAACCGTTTGGTGATCTCTTCGTTGGCAACCATCAGCGTACCTGAACGGCGCGACACCTCGATCCATTGCAGCAGGTCTGAAAGCGTCATCAGACTTAAGCTGCCCTCGATGGAGCGGGAGAGCTTGTCGTCATTCTGTTCAAGAAAGCTCATCAGCATGGCTGCAACTCGTCGTTTTAAGGTCGTGTTATTGGTAGGCAGGAGTATAGCGACGCTTTTCAGTTTTGCAAGTCAGCATGTCAACTTTCTTCGGCCAGCATGCGCGCAAAAAAATCCATACCCAGATCAGCCGGCTCAGTCGTTAACGCAGCTGCTGTGTTGTCGGCAATCAGGTGTGGTGGCAGTTCTGCAAGAAAGCGGCTCGGACAACGTTCTTCCTTGGTGCCGTACTTGCGACGGGTGAGACAGCGGGAAAGGGTGAGGTGTTCCCGAGCCCGTGTAATGCCCACGTAACAAAGCCGCCGTTCCTCAGCCACTTCCGGGTCTTCTTCTGCGGAGCGATGGTGGGGCAGCAGCCCTTCCTCCAGGCCAACCAGGTACACGTGAGGAAACTCCAGTCCTTTGCTGGCATGCAACGACATTAAGGTCACCGCGTCCTGCGGTTGATGCTCTTCGCCGGTTTCACGGCGGTTGTCTTCGGTAAGTGCAATCCGCTCCAGGAAATCGGTCAGCCCGGCACCGGGTGTGCGCTCCTCAAAGGCTGCCAGGGCGTTCACCAATTGCTCAATGTTTTCTATTCGCTTGCGAGCTTGGTTGTGATCACCCAGCGTGCGGTGCAGCTCTTCGTTGATACCGATCCGTTTGAACAGTGCTGCTGCCTGTGCTGCCATATTGACCGGTTTGAAGTTGGCAAGTTCTGTGCGTAGCAGACTATGGAAGGCGTTGACCGCTTTCCGGGCTGCCTCGATGATGCCGTCTATTTCGTGAACCCGCCCCAAGGCATCAAACAGGGTGGTGCTCTGTTCCAGTGACCACTGATTCAGGCGTAGCATGGTGGTATCGCCAATGCCACGCCGTGGGAAGTTGATGATCCGTACCAGGGCCGCTTCATCGCGGGGGTTGGCCAGCACCGCCAGGTAGGCCAGGGTATCCTTGACCTCTTTGCGCTCGAAGAACTTCTGGCCGCCCACCAGAATGTACGGAATCCCCTCCATTCTCAGCGCCTCTTCAAAGGTTCGGCTCTGTGCATTGCTGCGGTAGAGGATGGCAAAGTCCCGCCATGGTCGGCGTTGCTGATACTGGGCCAGTTGCAGTTGTTCCACCACTTGGCGGGCTTCGCTTTCCTCATCCTCGGCCACGATCTGGGCTATCGGTTCACCATCACCGCTGTCGGTCCAGAGGGCCTTGTCGCAGCGGGTCGGGTTATTGCGGATGACTGCGTTGGCTGCAGACAGGATAGTGCCGGTGGAACGGTAATTCTGTTCCAGCTTGATCACTCGGCAGCCGCTGCGCTGGTGTTCAAAGGAGAGGATGTTTTGTACCTCTGCCCCGCGCCAGCCGTAGATCGACTGGTCATCGTCGCCCACCACACACAGATTGCCATGACGCTCGGCCAGCAGGGCGATCAGGCGAAACTGGCAGGCGTTGGTGTCCTGATATTCATCCACCATCAGGTAGCGAAAACGCTGCTGCCAGTAATCCCTGACCTCCGGCAGCGTCTCCAGCATCTGTACCGCCAGCATGATGATGTCGTCAAAATCGATGGCGTTGAACGCCTTCAGCAGTCGTTGATAACGTGGGTAGACCAGTGCTGTGGCCGCATCCAGTTGGTCCGTGCCGCTTGCGGGGTAGCTGTCGGGGCCAATCAGTCCGTTTTTGGCCAGCGAGATGCGCCAGCGAATACTATCCGGGTTATATTGCTTGGGGTCCAGGTTCAGATCCCGCATGGCTTGGCGTAACACACCGGACTGATCGCTTTCGGTGTAGATCGAAAAGGTCGGCTTGTAGCCCAAGCGTCGAATATCGCGCCGTAAGATACGCACACCCAGCGAGTGAAAGGTGCTGATGACCATGCCCTGTGCCGATTTACCGGCCGCAGCCGTTACCCGCTGTTGCATCTCTTTGGCAGCCTTGTTGGTAAAGGTAACCGCGAGGATCTCTTCAGCTGGGATACCCTTTCTTTTGAGCAGGTGTACGATACGGCTGGTAATGACCTGGGTCTTGCCGGAACCGGCGCCTGCCAGTACCAGCAGGGGGCCTTCGGTGTGATGAACCGCTTCGTATTGTTGTGGGTTGAGACGAGCCATGGGGGGTAGGGTGTACCATAAAAGCGGTGACCAGTGCAATCCGTGACCGAACCGGTTTGTTGCAAGATCGTAACAGCAGGGTACAATGGTCACATGCTATACCTCAGGAGGCGCCTGTGTCCGCTGCAAAGAGCATGTTAAAGGGTAAAAAGAATATGAACCATCCTGCTGAACAACAAGCCGTGCATAAGCGTACCGTGGCATCCGAGGCATCTGTCGCTGCTGCTTCGAATCAAACCACTGCGGCTGTTAAATCTGAGAAGCCAACACCACCAGCCAGCAAGACAACGATCAAGGCGCAGGCCCCTCCTTCGTCACCGATCGATCTGGGTGACAGTCAATGGTATCTGAACCGTGAACTGACCTGGTTATCCTTCAATCAACGGGTATTGCACGAGGCTGCTGATCCACGGACACCGCTGTTGGAGCGGGTAAAGTTTCTTGCCATTGTCAGTGCCAATCTGGATGAATTCTTTATGAAGCGGATCGGTGGTCTGAAGCAGCAATTGGCTGCCGATGTGCAGGAGTTGACGCCTGACGGCCGTACGCCACGACAACAGCTGGTTGAGTGTCACCGGGTGATTCGCGAGTTGGATGCCAAACGTGAGCTATTGTATCGCCAGGTTATGAAACTACTCGATGAGAAAGGTATCGAGATCGTCACCTGGAAAGGCCTGTCCGTCAAAGAGCAGAAGCAGTTGAAAGAACACTATGCCCGCGATATTTATCCCCTGCTGACGCCCCAGGCCATTGATCCGGCTCACCCGTTCCCCTTTATCTCCAATCTTTCGCTCAATCTCCTGGTAACCGTTCGTTATCTGAGGGAGAAGGAGGTTTCGCTGGCCCGGGTCAAGGTGCCCTTGGGACCAGGTGTGCCGCGTTTTATGCGGATTGGCAAGGGAGAACGGTTTATTCGGTTGGAAGAGGTGATGGCTGCCAATCTGGGGATGCTGTTTCCTGGCATGAGGGTGGTGGGTTGCGAATTTTTCAGGGTGACCCGTAATGCCAACACCGAAAAGGATGAAGAAACTGCTGATGACCTGGTCTCGATGATTGAATCTGAACTCCAGGAGCGCAGGTTTGCTCCGATTGTTCGACTTGAGGTGGCTACCGGTGTTGACCCGCTGCATAGAGGCCATCTGGCGGCCCAGCTTGAGTTGGACGAAGAAAGTGACGTCTTTGAGGTGCCGGGCATGCTGGCCATGCGTGACCTGTTTGAGCTGGCCCGGCTTAACATCGCCAAGCTGCACGATTCGCCCCATCATCCGGTTGACCCACCGCTGTTTTCGACCAATCGAAATATCTTCCATCTGATCAGGGACGCCGGTTCGGTGCTGGTACACCACCCCTATGAGTCGTTTTCATCTTCGGTGGAACGTTTTCTGAACGAAGCTGCCGACGACCCAAAGGTTTGTGCCATCAAGATGACGCTTTACCGCACCTCTCGAGAGAGCCGACTGGTGGATGCCCTGGTGCGAGCTGCTGAAAATGGCAAGCAGGTGGCAGTGGCAGTGGAGCTGAAGGCCCGTTTTGACGAGGCCGCCAATCTTCTTTTGGCTGAACGGATGGAGGAGGCCGGCATTCACGTCACCTATGGCGTGGTGGGCTTGAAGACTCATTGCAAGGTAACGCTGGTGGTGCGTCGTGACTATTCGGGCATCCGGCGCTATGTGCATATTGGCACCGGTAATTACCATGGGGATACTGCCCGTATTTATAGTGATCTGGGTTTGTTTACCAGTGATGATGTCATTGGTCGCGACGTGACGGAACTGTTCAACTATCTGACGACCGGTTTTACGCCCCGTCGTACCTATCACAAGCTGCTTCCGGCCCCCAAACATCTCAAGCGTGCGCTGCAGGAAAAGATTGAGCGCGAAATAGTACAACACCGTGAAAAAGGTGGCGGTCATCTGCAGTTCAAGATGAATGCCCTTGAAGATGCTGATGTTGTGGCGTCACTGTATCGGGCAACGCAGGCAGGAGTGAAGGTTGACCTGTATGTGCGAGATTCCTGCCGCTTCCGGCCTGGTATTCCCGGCTTGTCTGAAACCGGTCGGGTGGTCAGCATAGTAGGGCGTTTCCTGGAACACAGCCGGATTTACTACTTCCGTAACGGCGGAGCTGAAGAGTATTTCATCGGGTCGGCCGATGCCATGAAACGCAATCTTGAATCCCGGGTAGAGATACTGGTGCCGGTTGAACAGGCTGAGCTTCAACAGCAGTTGCGCTCAATCCTGGATGCCCACGATGTCGACCGCCGTTCTGCCTGGGACATGCAACCAGACGGCAGTTATCAACAGCGCCGAACCAAGACAGGTAGTGAGCAGGTCATCCTGCATCAGTTTTTGATTGATGCAGCGGAGAAGGCCGCCAAAGAAGCCCGTCGTCTAAAAAAACGGATGGCTCGTGTCAAGCTTGGTCGTTAGATCAACTGGGCAGTAACCTGATGTTTTGTGTTGCTGCACGAGTGTAAAAAAACTCCCGCCGCCCACGTGCCTTTCTCTACATACCTTTTGTGCTGCTGGTTACCAGTGCATGACCGTTCATATCTTGTTGCAGTGCAACGTTCAGGTTGCATGGCGTGTTGCTTTATTAATTTACTGATATTATTGGTTATTTTATTTTATTAGTCAGTTGCGTTGCGACTGCAACAACTTGGTTTTTGTGTCATTTGTGGCAAGGTCTTGTAATTATGGGTTTTTTGGGGGTTGGCCCGTAATTTGCTATTGAATTTGCATAGCAGAATGGATTGAGTCTGTAAGCAGGGCAGGAGGAAGCCATGAAAGCAAAACATAACTACGGTGGTTTGGTAGGCGTTGTTCCGTTGTCAGGTAGCAGTCTACTGGAAACCGTTACCATAAGTGGCAGCGAATCACTTGTGCAACGGGCGGATGAGCTCTTTCAGACTGGTAATGAACAAGATGCTCGGGCTGCTGTGCGTGAGGCCTTACAGATAGCCATGCGTCGCCTGGATACCAAGCATGGTGCTGGTCGGGATACAAAGAAAGATACTTCTGATCTGCATGAGGTGTTGTGGAAGGGGGGCGAAGTGCCTACCTGAGCCCAGCCAGATCGAGCAATTTTCCCCATATTCTGTTGAACCACCGGCCAAGCCGTATCGAAATCCGTTCCAGCCAGGTTTCTTCGCCACGCTGTTTTTTTAATACTAACGCCGTGTTAAGGCGTGTTTCATAATCTTGAGGATTAACGGCTTGGGCAAGTCGCAACCATTCCATTGCTCCGTCCAGGTCATTCAACATGGCCAGTGAGATGCCAAGCTGGCGCATGGCATCATAGTCCTGGTCGTTAATCAGCAAGGCCCGTTTGAACCACCCCAGCGCCTCCTGGTCATCTCCCAACTTGGAATACGAAACCCCCACCTGACGCAGGGCATCGGCATCATGGGGATTGACAGCCAGAGCGGATTCAAAGAATGTGATGGCTTTTCGATCCCTGTCCAACCGCGAATGGGCGATTCCCATGCAACGCAACGTGTCTGCATCGTGAGGATCAAGCGTCAGGACCTTGTCAAAGGTTCGGACTGCGCTCCAGGTTTTATTGCTCATCAGTTGCCAGATCCCGACACCGCGCAGCAGGAAAACATCGTCAGGGGCAAGCTCCGCTGCCTCGTGGAGTAGACGTCCCTGCTCTTTGGTGCTGCGGTTCAGATACCAGGCCGCTTCGGCTTGAAAATAGCGCTCATAAGCAGGAGTGCCCTGCGATTTTTCGAGCGCAGTGGTCAGAGCCTGTTGCCCCTCATCTATTCGTCCTAAGTCAAACAGATCATCAATCTGGGCGGCTAATTGTTGCAGCGCTGACCGTTCCACGTTGTGAGAGCTCCCCAAGTTAGTTGTCTGATAATCCGTAACGTTTCATCCATCGCCACAGGGTAGTACGTTCCACGCCGAGTTCTCGCGCAGCGTCTGCGCGATTGCCGTTATGGGCTGCCAAGACCTTGCTGATCTCTTCAGCTGTTGGGAGGCGGCCGCTTCGGCGTGGTTCAGCTGTCGTTGCACCAACAGTGTTTTCAATAAAACTGCGTGGCAGGTGCTCCAACTGGATTTCATTTCCTTTGCACAAAATGACAGATTGTTCAAGCAGGTTCAAGAGCTCACGCACATTACCCGGGAAACTGTGGTGTAGTAAAAGCTTTAAGACATCAGGGGCAACATTACGAACTTTTTTGTTATAGGACAGGTTAAAACGTTGCAAGGCCATATCCACCAACAGGGGGATATCCTCGAGGCGTTCTCGTAATGGCGGTATGTTGAGGGTAACAATATTGATTCTGAAGTAGAGATCCTGACGGAAGGTCCCGTTGGCAACCATCTCTTCCAGGTTGCGGTGCGTGGCGGTGATAAAACGTACGTCCGCCTTGATCGGAGCGCGTGCGCCCAATGGCTGGAACTCATGATTTTCGAGCACACGCAGCAGTTTGACCTGTAGCGGCAATGGAAGATCGCCGACCTCATCAAGGAAAAAAGTGCCCCCCTGACAGAGCTCTAAGCGGCCAGGACGGTTTTCTGTAGCCCCGGTAAAGGCGCCTTTGCGTACGCCAAAAATCTCTGACTCAAGCAGTGTTTCCGGCAGAGCACCACAGTTGACGATCACCAGCGGGCCGTTGCGACGGGGGGACAGCTCATGAATGGCCCTGGCAAACAACTCCTTGCCGGTGCCTGATTCGCCATGCAGAAAGACGGTGGCATCGCTGGCAGCTATATCTTCCATCACATCAAACAGTCGGCGCATGACTGGATTGCGGCTTACCAGGCTACGGAAGGTATATTTGTCACGCAGTTCTTCCCGCATGCTGCTGATTGGGGTCAGGTCACGCACGGTTTCAATGCCGCCCATTACCTTGCCAGCGCAGTCATACAGGGTTGAACAGCTGACCGAGATCAGTTTTTTACGGCCGGAACGATCAGTTATATCCACTTCTCGTTGAATCGATTGTCCGGTTGCTATCGCCTCGACCATTGGACAGGCGCCGGTGCACACCTCGGTCTTAAAGATTTCGTAGCAGGGGCGGCCGATGGCCTCATCATGACTGACACCGGTTATCTCTTCACAGGCCCGGTTAAAGTGGGTAATCAGCATCCCCTCATCAACGGTGAACAGGCCGTCAGGAACCGAGTCCATAATGGCGTAGATTCTCCGCAGGCTGCGGATGGTCTCGACGCCGCCGATCGGATTGCCTTCACCGTCATACAGTATAGAGGCGCTTACTGATACCGGCACCGGTTCATCCTGGCAATTTTGTATGGTTACCTCACGGTTGAGTACCGGCTTGCCTTTTTCGATTGCCTCCCGTACCGGACACCTGCTGAAGCAGACGGCAGTGCGGAAAACCTCATGGCATGGCCTGCCAACAGCTTTTTCACGCGGTATGCCGGTTATCAGTTCTGCAGCCCGGTTATAGGCCATGATCTTCATGTCTCGGTCGACGGTAAAAACGCCGTCTGCGACTGAGTCCATGACATGGCTGGCATATTCGAGGTGTTCGCAGTTTTTTTGCTTGGTCATTGCCTCTCCACCCGGGATAGGTCGGGAGCTTACTATCAGGACTTAACGGAACAACGTAGTTGGCGTTCGGTGTGGTTGCGCGAGATGCGCATCAGCATGACGCCGGTCATGGAAAGCAGGACACCGCCGACCAGCAAGCTAAAACCGGTCACCGTCCGATCATTGGCGCCAAAGGCCAGCAGGCCAATGCCGCTAAACGTGCTGATGCCGCCGCAAATATACAGCACCAGAGCAAGTATGGGAACTGTTTGTGATGCCTTCATAATTCATTCCTTCCTGCAGGATGTAAACAGGGGACGCAGCCGATGCTGCGTCCCCTGGCCTTAAAGGTTTACTTCAAGAAGGCAAACAGCATGCCCACCACCAGTGCCAGGCCGGTAAAGACAGCCAGGAATCCGAAGGTCTTGAAGAGGAAGTCATACACCACGCCGCTTGGCTTTTCGCAGACGAAGTTTTCAGTGATACCCTGTTCTTCGTAGCGTTTCCACTGATCGCCGCGCTCCTCGATGAACTCTTCCTTGGACATCTGACCGTTAAAGATCACGAAATCCATCGGGAACTTTTCAGGGCGCCCGTGGGTGTTGAAGAAGTGCACCGTAAAGATGAAGCCGGTAGCCAGCAGCGCCTCGTCAGAGTGGACAATGGTCGCGATGTTCATCATCCAGCCCGGCAGGAACATGCCGAAGAATTCAGGGAACCAGAGGATCAGGCCGGAGCCGCCGATGGCAAACATACCCCAGAAGACGGCGATGAAGTCGAATTTTTCCCAATAGGTCCAGCGTTCAAAGGTGGGCTTGGGGCCCTTGAACAGGAACCACTTAACCATGCCGATAACATCTTTTACGTCGCGGAAGTTAGGCATCAAGGAGTCGGGGCCGAACATCCGTTGCAGGAAGTTGCCCTTGATATCCTTGCGCAGGAACAGGAAGTCAATGCTCATCCAGAGAGCGCCCAGGAAGTAGTAGAAGGTCAACACGGCGCAGCCACGGTGGATCAGGCCGGCATACTCAATACCACCGTAGAAGGACATCAGCGTCTTGGCCCAGCTCTGATCGGCGAACTTGAGCGGCAGACCGGTCAGGGCCAGTCCCAGGAAGCTGACGATCACGGTGAAGTGCAGGAAGATATGGCGCTTGGTGAAGCGCAGATATTGCTTGTGCGGTTCTGTTACGTGATGCACATGGCCTTCTGCAAGCAGACGCTGTTTTTCACGGTTTTCAACGAAACCGCGGAACAGCCAGAGCAGGGTATGGATCCAGAACACGGCAAACGTGCCTACCAACAGTCCGCTCATGGCAAGAAAGGTCCAATAGAGCAGCGGATAGTTCTCGCGGTCGGAATGGCTGCCGTGAGAATAGTACTTGGCAAACAGCGGAGTAGCCTTGGCATGGCAGGTCTGGCAAGACTTGTACAGGTTGTCGGGGTGTACCGATGAGGCGGCATCCTCTTTGGGCAGCACGTTGTGGGCGGTGTGGCAGTCGGAACAACCAGCCGCCTTCTCCAGCATGCCCAGGCGATAGCCCTTGCCGTGGTAGCTCTCCAGGTAGGTTTCCACTGAGGTGTGATTAACGTGGTTACGCTCCATCATCTCTTTGTCATCGTGACATTTGATGCAGGCATCAACGTGGAACATCCGACCTTCAACCGTAGTGGCCGGCTGAACTTTTTTGACGCTGTGTAATCCGTGGCAGTTTGAACAGTCCGGTGCGTCCTTGCTTCCTTTCAGTACTGCCTTGCCATGCACCGACCCTTCAAAGTTTTTGGTGTTGGGATGGCACTTGAGACAGGAGGCCATAACCGCCTTTTTGTCTCCTTTTTTTGCGGTCATGTTGTGAATATCACTGTGACAGGAAGTGCAGGTCAGGCCCTGTTCGGCATGGACGCTCTTAGCAAATTCCTTGGCCTCATTGCCATGGCAGCGGGAGCAGTTAACCTTGTCGAGTTTAACGGCACCCGTCATGTGGCGTTTCAGGTCGGCACTCTGCAGGTGGCAACTGGTACAGCCGTTTTTGCCGTGCGGCGAGGCGCCGAATTGTTCAAGTCTGATCTTTGAACCGTGACAGCCCAGGCAGTTTTCGGGATCATAGGCCATACTGCTGGTTTCGGCAGAAACGAACGCCGGAGCAGCCAGTAAACCAAGGATCACGAACAGAACCAAAATAGGGGTAGCAAGATGTCGCATGGTTTAGTTCTCCTGATGGATAGTGTGATAGATCAACAATTGAGAGCAAAGGTTTGCAGCGTCCGGACGCTGGCGCACCTTGAAACGGAATTCCATCTCCCGCAAAAAAAGAGGAAAGTTGTGGCGAAATCCTCCCTGGTAGCGTGCCAGACCTTTCTTGGCAAACTGCCAGAATTGGCGCGGGAGTTCTGATGCATGATCAGTATGCAACACAAGATGCATCTGGTCCAACAGGTGCCGTTCGATGCTTTCCTGATTGCGTCCATAAAGCCATCCTGCAACATCATCAGTGGTATGCAAGCAGGACGTATCGTTTCTGTCATCGCAAAACAGTAACGATAGTGTATCGGCAGAAACTGCTACGGCGCACACCGGTTGTGCCTGTACACCACATTCTGCCCGTGACGGGCCACTTTCAAAACAGCTGAGGGGGAGTCGATCGCTACCAAAGTGAGCAATTGCTGAATGTTCGCAACAGCGAGCCATCCCTTCACGTGCTCGCAGGAAGTAGCGCTGGACGGTTTTGATATTCAGCTGTAATTCAGCCGACACCGCTGTAGTGGGTGTCATTTCCCAAAAACGCTGAGCGATAACACGGATGGTCCCTTCGGGAAGATGTGAATGTCTGGGGATCGGTGTAAATTTATGGGCGCATTGGGCGCACTTCATCCGACCATCCTCAAGACGGTAGGTTTTCCCTTTGCCGCAAAAGGGGCAATGAAGTGCAGTTGTGGCTGAAACGCTCATGATATCGTCCGGTTTGGTGGTGTAGTCCGAAAATCTGGTGTAGTTGTCGACAAGGCACAAAAAGACAGGAAGGGGTTCCTTCCTGTCTTTTTGATGCAGCTTTAAATCTGGTTAGCTCACCAGTTTGATTGCTATGTGAGAAAGGGCGGGCCAAGCTACTGCCAAACCTGCACCTGCGGCGAACACCCCTGCGACTGCCAGAACCTTACCGATGTACTTACGGTCATCAAGATCAGAATAATTTACTTTTGCCTTCATTGTGAAGCTCCTTTCATGATTTTATCGTTGATGGTTAGTTAAAGAGGCTGACTAATGCACCGACTGCACTGGCTGCTGACCAGGTTACAAAACCTGCCAGGAAGATGGTGATGCCGGCAAATACTGCCAAGCTACCGCGTGCGGTGGTTTCTGCTACCAGGGTCGAGAAATTGCTTTTTGCTTTCATGGTCCTACTCCTTTCGTTGATGCGTAGTTAGTTGTACCTGCTTGCTTTGTTGTCTGTTGATCACTAGATGACGTTAAGTTGTTTTAATAGCCTCTTTGCTGCTTCGCTTCCCTCGCTGAAAACCCTGATGCCGGCGCTGATCATGGTTACGAGGGTTTTTTCATCTGGTTTTTTGCTGCAGACCACCTGCTCCACACCGATGTCATGCAACCACGAGGTCAGAAAGGGTGTCTGCTTTGCATCCCAAATCCCCAGGCTGACTGCTTGCTGTTGGACGGGGCGCTGTGCGTCATGATCGATAATGAAAAAGATCCGTTCAAAGCCACTGGTGGGGTGGGTCAGGTTCCCGTAGTAGGGTATCGCTATCTTTCCAGTGGTCATGGCTTCCTCTCGGTTTGTTTGTTTCGTTTGCTTTCTTCTATTCCACATTACGTGCCAACTGCGATTATTTTTCTTTTAAAAAAATATATCGCAATGATATTGATATGTTATGATTTTTACAAGTAGAGGGGTGTGTAGGCAGGAGATTTGGGTGGCTATGTTGCGTTTGCAACGTGTTCCTGATATGCTTTGTTTATCTTGCTGTAATCAAAGAGATATTTTCTGGCGCAACGCTTGTGCAACGTGTTGCAGTTGATGCAACAGGTGATCAGGCACAAAAAACGGGGCGGATTACTCCGCCCCGAACTACTGCTTTTAGATGTAACTGATAGCTGCGCTTATTCGGTAATGGTGTAGGCACCGTCTTTGAATTTGACGTTAGCGTTTAGCACCTTGAGGTTTTTTAGCCCCTTTGCCTTCAGGGTTTCATAAGCGGCGCTGGAGCGGATGCCGGTGGCGCAGTGAAGCACTACGGTCTTATCCGTAGGAATTTCTTTGTAACGTGTTGCAGCCTGCTCAAAGGGGATATGCAGTGAGCCCTTGAAGCTGCCGGTGGCCCGTTCTGCGTCAGTCCGTACATCGAGAATAACAACGGTGGGGTCATCCAGCATTTTCTTGAAGTCTGTAATGCTGACGTCATGCGGCTTCAACACGCGTACAAAGGTCAGTTTTTCAGGGGCTGGCTTGGCGCCGGTTTCTACCTGATAGCCGAGCTTTTTCCACCGTTCAAAGCCGCCGGGGAAAACAGTGGCTTTTGACAGGTTGTAGTCGTACATCAACTCACGGGCCTTGTCGATATCGGCCTGATTGTCACTGTAAAAGACGATTGTAGCGCCCTTGAAGGAAGGCCAGTTTTGCTCCTTGTACTGATCAAGTTTTGCAGCAGGCAGGTTCAGGGCACGGGGGATGTGCCCGGCAGCGAACTTGTCAGCAGCGCGCAGGTCCAGCAGCAGGATATTCTCGTCCTTCACAAACTTGGGAGAAGAATGGAAGGGATGATCTGCATTGGCCCAGGCGGGGTCACCACCGGAATATACCTTGACGTTGGTGTAGCCATTTTTGGCTGCCAGACCGGCAGCTTTGATGGAGAACGGTCAGGTGGGGCCTCCGCACCAGAAGATCAACAGCTTGTTCTTGTCTTCACCGAGACGCGTGGCGACCTTGCCTTCTTGGTCCAGTTTCGCCATTTCGGTATCGGTCAGGTTTTCTGAAGTCGGAATAGTGGCAGCGTGGAAGCGGCCAGCAGGGCGGCTGTCAAACAACAGATAGTTGCCGGCTTCTGGTCCCTTGTCTACCAACGCTTTCAGGGCATCGGTGCTGATCACGCTGACACCGGCTGGCATGACAGGCCCAGCTGGCTTTGCGGGTTTGACTGCTGCAACAGTTTGTTGAGCGGGGGCCTCGCTTCTTACCTCTGGTCCGGTTTCGCAACCTGTCAGCAGGGCCACGGCCATCAGTGTCGCCAAGCTGGCGACGAGTCTGGTGCGGATACTCATGATGCCTCCTTGTGGGGTGATATTCCCTGAACGGGAATCGATAAACTGTATATTTGAATATTCTAATTAATATGCAATAATATCAATTGGTTGCAAGTCAAGATACGCAGCTGATCCAATGCTGTCAAGCAAAAGAACGCATCAGCCAGAAGAAGACAAGCCGGTCGTTCCTGTGCTGGAGGCAATAACTATACCGTCTAGCTGCTGATCGCTGGGGGCAGTAATGAACGCTCCCCGAGTGGGGCGTTCTGTCCTGTGACCACAATAGGGGCAACAAACAGCTCTGGTTACAAGCGGAGCTGGTCTATCGCCACCGAATTCGATGAGCTCAAAAAAATGGCTACAGTTGGTATTTGCACACTGTTCAATGCTCATGGAGCTATACCTCAACCCTGTAATGAGTAACGTGGGTGGTTACGGCGTTGAAAAACTAACCTAGGGGTTGCGTCAGGTGTTAGGCGAAGTTTTGAGGCGGATTGCAGATGGAGTAGAATACGGCGGGAAAACGTAGTTGAAGTTCTGTGTTAAATATCTGGTTGGCAGGGCAGGGGGGCTCGATGGATTTAACAGTAGCCAGCAACAGCTCTTGTGGGCCGTCGTTCAGGTAGGTTGAATCATTAGAATCGGATGACTGTTCAGAAACAGGGTCAGCGGGAAGCGTTGAAGTTGGGCATGAATGCTCATGTTGTTGATGCGCAGCCAGGCAGCAAAGTGGCGATAGGAACAGCATCGTCAATGCCATAAACAGCATCGGAACAGCCACGTATTTTACGGAGCGAGCGTTCATTGCAGTACTATCTTATATTTCTAGTGAAATCGTCAACTGGCAAAACGTTGCGGCTTATCTACAGATCTCTATGCGGAGCAGGAACAGCACGTCAAGGCCGCAGATGGTGCTTGACAGTGGCTTGGTGATGCTATACTGAAAACCTTCTAACATCGTTATAAACTGCAATTCATAGACAGGAGGCGTTCGCAATGAGCCTGGTAAAATTGTATGATACAACCCTGCGGGATGGTACGCAGGCCGAAGATATTTCTTTCCTGGTGGAAGACAAGATCAGGATCGCCCATAAGTTGGATGAGCTGGGTGTTCATTACATTGAAGGTGGCTGGCCCGGCAGCAACCCTAAAGACGTCTCTTTTTTCAAGGATATTAAGAAAGAAAAGCTGCAACAGGCCAAGATAGCTGCCTTCGGCTCCACCCGGCGGGCCAAGACCACTCCCGATCAGGATCACAACATCAAGACCCTGATCGCTGCCCAACCGGACGTGATCACTATTTTTGGCAAGACCTGGGATTTTCATGTGCGTGAGGCGTTGCGCATATCGCTGGAAGAAAACCTGGAGCTGATCAACGATTCGCTGGCGTTTCTCAAGCAGAATGTAGGCGAAGTGTTTTACGATGCCGAGCACTTTTTTGATGGCTATAAGGCCAATCCTGACTACGCCATCAAGACCTTGCTGGCTGCCCAGGATGCCAAGGTCGACTGCATCATCCTCTGCGACACCAACGGCGGCACCATGCCCTATGAGGTCGCAGAGATCATCACCAAGGTACAGCAGCAGATCAAAATTCCACTCGGTATCCATACCCATAATGATGGTGAATGTGCCGTGGCCAACTCCATTGTGGCAGTAGAGCGCGGCATTGTGCAGGTGCAGGGTACCATCAACGGCTTTGGTGAGCGCTGCGGCAATGCCAACCTCTGCTCGATCATTCCAGCCATCAAGCTGAAGCTGAAAAAAGACTGCATCACCGACCAACAGCTGAAGACCCTGCGTGAGGCCTCGCACTTCGTCTATGAGTTGGCCAATCTTTCTCCTCATAAACATCAAGCCTATGTAGGTAAGTCAGCCTTTGCCCACAAAGGTGGGGTTCATGTCAGCGCCATCCAGCGCCACCCTGAAACCTATGAGCATATCCGTCCAGAACTTGTGGGTAACAGCACCCGCGTACTGGTCTCTGATCTCTCGGGTAAATCAAATATTCTGGCCAAGGCTGAGGAGTTCCATATCAATCTGGATAGCAAAGATCCGGTTACCCAGGAGATTCTGGAAGAGATCAAGGACATGGAAAACCGTGGCTTCCAGTTTGAGGGGGCTGAGGCTTCCTTTGAGTTGATGATGAAGAAGGCTCTTGGAACTCACCGCAATTACTTCCAGGTTATGGGTTTCAGGGTGCTGGACGAAAAACGAACTGACGAGCAGAAACCGACTGCCGAGGCCACCGTCAGGATTAAGGTGGGCGGCAAGATAGAGCATACTGCTGCTGAGGGGCACGGCCCGGTGAACGCCCTTGATAATGCGCTGCGTAAGGCGTTGGAGAAGTTTTACCCGAAACTGAAAGAGGTTAAGCTGCACGATTATAAGGTGCGGGTGTTGCCAGCAGGCCAGGGAACGGCCTCTTCGATCAGGGTGCTGATCGAGTCAGGCGACAAGGCTTCCCGCTGGGGCACGGTGGGTGTTTCAGACAACATAATTGATGCATCCTATCAGGCGTTGATCGATGCCATTGATTATAAACTGCATAAGTCTGAGGAAGTTGTTCAGGCATAACCGATGATCTGGCAGCGGGTAGCACTGATGTTAGTGGCTGCCGGAATGGTGCTCGTAATCTTTATTACAGGCCGTCACTGGGGGGAGCGTTCCTCGGTGACGGCCTTTCGTGTTACATCGCCGCCGGTTGGCTGGTTACAGATAACAGGTTCTGTGCGGCATCACGGAATTTATTCGCTGATCGACATAAAAATGACGAATGATGTCATCCAAATGGCGGTGCCTCTGTGCGCGATCAAGCTCGATCAAGCGAGCCTGGAAACTGTTTTGAAAAAACAGGGGGCGGTGAGACTGGATATAGCATGTCCGGCAGGTAGGACCCGCGGCTTGACAACGATTGAGCCTTTGTCGGGCCACCAAAGGCTGGTGCTGTTGGGCACTCTTTCGGTAAATAGCTCAACAGTTGACGAACTGTGCCTGGTGCCTGGTATAGGTCCGGTCATGGCTCAGCGCATAGTGCGGCACCGTCAAAATAATGGCGATTTTAGACGTTTTGAAGATCTTTTACAGATTGAGGGTATTGCTGAAAAGAAACTTGCACTACTGAAAGCGTTCTTAACTATATGAAATCCGTAGAGTATGGCAGTGTTTGCAACAAATGGCTCCAGAAGGGATTAACTTGGCACGCTAGATGTATAAAACGATCTCACCTGTTTTATTTGTATTCGGCTTACATCATACGCGTGAAGGAGGGATCGTTATGAAGTGTCCACGTTGCCAGGGGCGGATGTTTGCAGAGAAATTTTATGATTTTGTACGTTCCTTTGACGCCTGGAGATGCACCTGCTGCGGCGAGGTGGTTGACTCGACGATCCTTGCAAATCGGGCTCGTTGTTCGAATACGTTTTTGGGCTGATAGACCCCATCTTGGTTAGGATGACCCCACGGGGGATTCGCGGTGCGAATCCCCCGTTTTTGTTGACAGGGCAGGCTTGAAACCGTACATTTCCGGCACTAACGAAAGAATGAGGTGTTTCTAAAGTGCGCACAGAACGCAACAACCAGCAGCTTCGTCCGGTCACAATTACCAGGCATTTTATCAAGCATCCCGAAGGGTCAGTGTTGGTTGAATTTGGCGACACTCGGGTGATTTGTACCGCCTCGATAGAGGAGACGGTGCCGCCCTTTCTGCGCGGCAAGGGAACCGGCTGGGTAACGGCTGAGTACTCGATGCTGCCACGGGCCACCCATACCCGGTCACCCCGTGAGGCTGCCAAGGGCAAACAATCGGGCCGCACCTTGGAGATACAGCGCCTGATTGGGCGCTCATTGCGTGCTGTGACCGATATGACACTGCTGGGTGAGCGGACAGTCTATCTTGATTGTGATGTGATCCAGGCCGATGGCGGAACGCGTACCGCCTCCATCACCGGCGCCTACGTTGCCCTGGCTGATGCGGTTGCTTCACTGCAGCAACGAGGTTTGTTGGTAGTCAACCCACTCAAGGAGGCGGTGGCAGCGGTCAGTGTCGGCATGGTCGATGGTCAGCCATTGCTTGACCTTGATTATCATGAAGATTCGGGAGCCGAGGTTGACATGAATTTTGTAATGACCTCGTCGGGCCGTTTTGTAGAAGTGCAGGGTACGGCTGAGGCCGAACCGTTTACCATCGATCAGATGGATGCCATGCGCAGCCTTGCCATGGATGGTATTCGCCAGCTGTTTGATCTGCAACGTGAGGCGCTTGCGCGATGAAGCGGCTGTTGGTGGCCACCCGCAACCGGGGCAAGCTAAAGGAAATCCGGGCTATTCTGGATGACCTGGTGGAGGAGCTACTTTGTGCTGCTGATCTGCCTGAGCTGCAGGAAACGGTGGAAGATGGTGCCACCTTTGTTGATAATGCCTTAAAAAAAGCCCGCGAAGCCTGTCTGGTTAGCGGCTTGCCGGTGCTTGCAGACGATTCAGGCCTGGTGGTGGATGGTCTGGACGGACGTCCAGGTGTGCTTTCAGCCCGTTTCGCCGGCCCCGTTGCAGACGATGCCGCCAACAACCGCAAGCTGCTTGCTGAACTGGCGTTGCTTCCCATGGCCAGTCGTAAGGCTGCCTTTGTCTGTGTGATGGCCTTTGTGCATCCCGATGGTACTGAGCAAACCTTTCAGGGAATAGTTAGCGGTCGCATCCTGGATGGTTTGCGAGGAGAGGGGGGATTTGGTTACGACCCCCTGTTTCTGGTGGACGGCTTCCACCAGACCATGGCCGAATTGTCGCTGGAAGAAAAAAATCATATCAGTCACCGGGGACAGGCCCTGCGCGCTTTTCAGGTCTACTTGAGGCAACGGGAACAACGATGACCGCCTATCTGCTACGTCGCATCTTACTGCTGATTCCGCTGATGTTCGGTATCACGCTGATCACCTTTACGGTGATCCACATGGCACCTGGTGAGCCGGTTGAGATGCAGATGGCCATGAACCCCAAGGTTGGCAAAGAGGCCCGCGAACGGCTGCAGAAGTTCTACGGTCTCGACAAACCGCTGCATGTTCAGTATGTCACCTGGGTCAAGCAGCTTGCGCAGTTTGATTTTGGCCGCTCATTTTCCAGCGACAACCGACCGGTGCTGGATAAGATCAAGGAACGGTTGCCGGTGACCCTTTCACTAAACATCGTGGCGTTGGTGATCGAATTCGGTCTAGCGATCCCGATCGGCGTGCTGGCGGCGGTTCACCGCAACACTCTCCTTGATAAGGGAATCACGGTGTTTGTCTTTCTCGGGTTTGCCGTGCCCACTTTCTGGCTGGCCTTGCTGTTGATGTACCTGTTTGGCGTCAAACTTAACTGGCTGCCGATTTCAGGTATGCACACCCTGGGCTATGAGGCCTACGGCTGGTTTGGCCAACTGCTGGATCTGGCCAAACATCTGGTCATGCCGATTCTGGTGGCTTCTTTCGGCTCGTTGGCCGGTGTCTCCCGCTACATGCGTTCGGCCATGTTGCAGGTGATTGAGCAGGATTACATCACCACCGCACGGGCAAAGGGACTTTCCGAGCGGGTGGTGATCTGGAAGCATGCCCTGCGCAATGCCCTGTTGCCGCTGATCACCCTGGTGGGTTTCTCGTTGCCAGGCCTGATCGGCGGCAGCGTCATCTTTGAGACTATTTTTTCCATTCCAGGCATGGGACAACTTTTTTACCAAGGGGTGATGGCTCGAGATTATCCGGTGGTGATGGGTATCCTGGTAATCGGAGCCTTTTTAACGTTGCTGGGCAATCTGCTGGCCGATATCAGTTATGCACTGGCTGATCCCCGCATCCGTCAGCAGTAATAGGGAGCCTGATGTTTAAGAAGAGCTTTGCCTATACGGTTTTCTGGCCACGCCTGCGCCGCAACCGCCTCGCCATGCTTGGCGGGACGGTGGTGTTGATGTTGTTTGTCATATCACTGTTGGCGCCCTGGCTTTCTCCATATCACCCCTCAACCATCAATGCCTGGGAAGTGTTGCAACCGCCCACCTGTCAGCATTGGTTTGGCACCGATGAACTAGGTCGGGACGTGCTGGCGCGGGTTCTGTTTGGTGCCCGGATATCGCTTAAGGTCGGCTTTGTGGCAGTGGGTATCGCAGTGCTGTTGGGTATGACGGTTGGTTTATTGGCCGGCTACTATGGTGGCTGGCTTGATACTCTGCTGATGCGGCTGGTGGATATTATGCTCTGCTTCCCCAGTTTTTTTCTGATTTTGGCGGTGATCGCCTTTTTACAACCTTCGATCTGGATCATCATGGCGGTGATCGGCCTCACCGGCTGGATGGGTGTCGCTCGACTGGTGCGGGCCGAGGTTCTGACAATTCGCGAGATGGAATATATCCTGGCAGCCCGTTGTATCGGCTGTTCTGACCTGAGAATTATTACACGGCATATTTTGCCTAATGCCTTGTCACCGGTGCTGGTGGCAGCTACCTTGGGGGTAGCCGGAGCGATATTGACCGAATCGGCGCTTTCCTTTCTGGGCATCGGGGTTCAGCCGCCCACGCCGAGTTGGGGCAATATCCTCACCTCGGGCAAGGATTATATCGAGTTTGCCTGGTGGCTTTCGCTGTTTCCCGGTTTGGCGATCCTGATCACCGTTTTGTCCTATAACCTTTTGGGGGAGGGGATTCGAGATGCCCTTGACCCACGTACGATCCGTTAAAGGAGTTACACGACTGTGCCGCAGATAACATTTGAACATGCCGATTTTGACTTTGAGAGTCTTGAGGACGAGTTAAGGGTGGATGGGTTGTGTCGCCAGCTGTTGGAAAAGTTCTACAATAACTTGCAAAACAATGGATTAACACCCGAACAGGCTTCAGGTTTGGCCTATTCGGCTGACTATTTTGTGCGTGATTATGTAATTGATTTTTTGCAACAGAACATCTTGCGTCCACAGCCAGGCTTGGTACGGTATTTTGCCGCCAATTGGTATATCACCCGTACCCTGGAACCGGAAATGGCCGTCCTGGAACGCCACCTGGAGGGGGTGCTGGCTTGGTACCGTTTTTTGCACCAGCAGCACCTGATTTCGGCGGATGAGTTGGCCGATGTCGAACAGGAAGCAGCACCGTTGGATTATTTTAGAGACCGGATGGAGCGTTTTTTAAACCTTGCCGGTGATGGTTATGAGGTATGGGATGCAGAGTGCCCACGTTGTCCTATCCGGCTGGAGGCAGTATGACCGGTCAGCAGGTTCGTCGCGACTTTGATAGTGCCGCAGCCAACTGGGATCAGAAGGAGCGGCGGGTGAAGCTGGCGCACGCTGTAAGTGATGCCATTATTCGCGAGGCCCATCCTGATAGCTCTATGCGCGTGCTTGATTTTGGATGCGGTACCGGCCTGGTGACCTTGTTACTGGCACCGTTGGTGCGTGAAATTGTGGCGGCTGACAGTTCTCGGGGGATGTTGGAGCAGCTGACTTGCAAGATAAAGGATTCCGGCATTACAAATGTCACTCCCTTTCTGCTTCCCCATGATGGCTTAGGCGAGTTGCCACCGACTTTTGATCTGGTGGTCAGCAGCATGACTATGCACCATATTGCCGATGTTGGTGGCCTGATCAAGACGTTTCAGGCCACACTCAGTCCTGGCGGCCAACTCTGTATCGCTGACCTGGCTACTGAGGACGGCAGCTTTCACGATGACCCGACCGGCATTGAACATCATGGTTTTAGCAACCAGGAGATGGAACACCTGTTTTGTGAGGCCGGGTTCAGCAATGTCCGTACGGTCCGGGTCATGGATGTTGAAAAACAGCGTGGAACTGATATTCAGAAGTACCGGGTAAACCTGACCACCGGTCGTCGTTAAGATTGACAACTATTTGAATATAGAATAAGTACGTACCAGTTTTTGTGCAGATGTTCGTCTTTCAGGAGGAGTGCATGTCCCAGGTGGTGATACCAGAAACGGTCAGAAAACTGCTGGCCTCACAACCGATCGAGCTTCCAATTTTTCATCCGGTGGCGCTTAAGCTGCAACGGATGCTGTCGGATTACGATTTCACCGTTGACGAGGTGGCTCAGGTAGCCAATGAGGACCAATCGCTGGCCAGCCAGATGCTGAAGATGTCCAACTCGCCCATGTACATGGGGCGCACCAAGGTGGCCACCATCAAAGAGGCAGTGATACGTCTGGGGGCCCAGCAGGTAATCAATATTGCCATTGCCGCTTCACAGGCATCGGCCCATGCATCAGAAAACGCTGCTCTGGATCGCTACATGAAGGCGATGTGGCTGCACAGCCACGGCAGCGCCCTGGGAGCCCGCTGGTTGGCCCAAAATTGCGGCATGCGCGGCATCGCGGATGAGATTTATCTGGCAGCCCTGTTACACGACGTGGGCAAGTTGTACCTGCTTAAGTCCATTGAGCGACTGGTGCAGGCCGGGGTGATCAACTCCATGTTTGATGACGAACTGGTGCTGGAGATATTTGAGGCGATGCACGTCGAGCAGGGGCATCGTCTGATGCAGCACTGGAACTTCCCGGCCATGTACTGTGATGTAGTGCGTGATCACCACCTTGAGGAGTGGGACCCTACCAACAAGATGCTGGCCATAGTACGCTTTGTGAACCAATCTTGCCATCGTTTCGGTTTGGGGCTCAAACATGATCCCAGCCTGGCTTTGCAACAAACACTGGAGGCCGAGGTGCTGGATATTGGTGAGATGCAGATTGCAGAACTACAGGCGCTGTTGGAAGAATCGCGTGAGGCTGAATTCTAACGTTACGATTAATTAGCATATTCGATACAGAAAAGCCCCGTTCAACCATGTTTGAGCGGGGCTTTTTTTGCCTAGCGATGGGTGATGCGGCGTAACAAGGCATTGATCGTTTCTGCTTTTTCAGGAACCCCGAGGGCAGTAGCCAGCTCATCGGGCGACGACATATCAGGCCTGGTCTTCAGCAAGTCATGTAGCTGCCGCTGCAGTTCAATGATCGCCCCAGCAGCCTTCTTGCCTGCCTCAACACCGGGCTGATGATAGGCGTTGATATTGATCAGCGAGGCATATAACCCAACCGTCCGCTCAAACAGGGCGATCAGGGTGCCGACCGTGCGCGCATCAAGCCGCTCAACAGTGATGGTCATGGATGCACGTCCCTGCTCAGTCAACGCCTGTCGAGTGCCGTACAGAAATCCAAACAGAAAGTCACCGCTGGTGATACCGGGCTCAACCTCCAACGACTCGCCTTGGCGATCCTGCAGCACCTCGATGAAGGTCACAAAGAAGTTGTGCACCCCCTCACGCAACTGTTGTACATAAGCGTGCTGATCGGTGGACCCTTTGTTGCCATAGACCGTCAACCCCTGATGCACCTGTCTGCCGTTGCGGTCAAACTGCTTGCCGATCGATTCCATGATCAGCTGTTGCAGGTAGCGTGAAAACAGCAGCAGACGATCCTTGTACGGTAACATGACGAGATCTTTAGCACCGCAGCCGTTGGTTGCGTGGTGCCACATCAGGGCCATCAGGGCCGCCGGGTTGCTACGGGTAGTGGTGCTGCGGGTTGCCTGATCACACAGACGTGCCCCCTCCATCAGGCCCTGGATATCAAGACCTTGCAAGGCGGCAGGCAACAACCCCACAGCCGACATGATCGAAGTGCGACCACCTACCCAGTCCCACATCGGGAAACGTGCCAGCCAGCCCTCTGCTACTGCCAGCCGATCCAGCTCGCTGTCAGTTCCTGTAACGGCCACGGCCTGACGGTTGAAATCCAGGCCGGCTTTATGCCACGCAGCCTGGGCCTCCAGCATGCCGTTGCGGGTTTCTTTGGTCGAACCGCTTTTGGAAATGACCAGCACCAGACACTCAGCGAGTTCACCAATCTGTTGAAATACACGGTCCATGCCGTCCGGGTCGGTGTTGTCAAGGAAGTAGGCGGCCATTTTGTCGCCTGGCCCGCCCAGCGCGTCAGCCACAAACTGAGGTCCCAAGGCTGAGCCGCCAATACCGATCAGTAGCAGTTTGTGAAAAGGGTTCCCTGCTGGGGAACAGATGGTGCCGTTATGGATGTCGGCCGCAAAACGCTCGATGGTTTGAACGGTTTGTTCGATTTCCTGTCGCAGTTCCCGCGAAGGGGCCAGTGCGGTATCCCGCAGCCAGTAGTGACCCACCATCCGCTTTTCATCCTGATTGGCGATCGCGCCTGTCTCCAAAGCCTGCATCTCAATAAAAGCCTGCTGCATGGCCGGTTCCAGTTGTTGCAAAAAGCCATCATCAGCACCCATCCGGCTGACATCAAGCCAGAGGCCAAGTTCAGGACAGTGGCAGAGGTACTGTTGATAACGCTTCCAGAGTGAGGCCGAATCCATGGATTGTAGCTCCTTTAAGTTGTGGTAGTGCCTAGTGCTATACCACAAGCTGGATGAATTGCCAGCGCAGGCTGATACGCCAAACGGGCGGGGAACTTGCTCCCGCCCGTTTGATATCATCTATTCAAATATACAGAGCTACTCTTTATTTCAGGTTGTAGAACACGTCCTTGCCTTTGAACTGGGCAGTGGTATCAAGCTCATCCTCAATCCGCAGCAGCTGGTTGTATTTGGCAACCCGGTCGGTGCGGCACAGGGAACCGGTCTTGATCTGGCCAGCATTGACCGCCACTGCTAGGTCGGCCAGGGTGGTGTCTTCCGTTTCACCGGAGCGGTGGGAGATGACCGTGGTGTAACCAGCCCGCTTGGCCATCTCGATCGCCTCCAGGGTCTCGGTCAAGGTGCCGATCTGGTTCAGCTTGATCAGGATCGAGTTGGCGATCCCTTTCTGGATACCCTCTTTCAGGATGGCAGGGTTGGTCACAAACAGGTCGTCACCCACAATCTGGACCCGCTTACCCAGACGGTCGGTCAGCAGTTTCCAACCATCCCAGTCGTTTTCGGCCATGCCGTCTTCGATGGAGATGATCGGATACTTGTTGACCAGGTTCTCGTAAAACTGCACCATCTCTTCTCTGGTCTTGACCTTCTGGGCCTCGTTCTCCAGGGTATAGGTGCCTTTCTCCTTGTCGAACAGTTCTGAAGAGGCGACATCAAGTGCCAGCAGTACATCGTCACCCGGTTTGTAACCGGCCTTGACGATCGCCTCCATGATCACTTCCAGGGCCTCTTCGTTCGATTTCAGGTTGGGCGCGAAACCACCCTCGTCACCCACTGCGGTGTTGTAGCCCTTAGCCTTTAATACACCCTTCAGGGCGTGGAATATCTCGGCACCCATCCGCAGGGCCTCGGCAAAACAGCAGGCGCCAGCCGGCATGATCATGAATTCCTGAATGTCGACATTGTTGTCGGCATGGGCGCCACCGTTGATGATATTCATCATCGGCAGCGGCAGCTCGCGGGCGTTGGCGCCGCCAATGTATTTGTAGAGCGGTTGGCCGGCCTCTTCGGCAGCGGCCTTGGCTACTGCCAGCGAAACTCCCAGGATGGCGTTGGCCCCCAGGGTGCTCTTGAACTCGGTGCCGTCCATCTCCAGCATCCGTTGGTCAATCCCCACCTGGTCGCCGGCCTCCATGCCGATCAACTCATCAGCGATCCGATTGTTTATGTTCTCAACCGCCTTAAGTACACCTTTTCCCAGATAGCGGGACTTGTCGCCATCCCGCAGTTCCAGCGCCTCTCGCTCACCGGTGGAAGCCCCGGAAGGAACAGCAGCCCGGCCAAAGGCGCCGGACTCAAGGAATACTTCACATTCAAGGGTGGGGTTGCCGCGGGAGTCGAGTATTTCCCGTGCGTAGATGTCGACGATTTCACTCATGCTCTCTCTCCTTCAGGAATAAATGTATCCGGCCGCAGCAAGGCGGTCGCACTGAGATAACGTCTGTCTTGTATAGCAACTGGCACGTCAAAAGGGAAGCCTGCAATGCTTAAAATGTGGTCACTCGATGGTTTTGTGGACTCTGTTTTTTGTATTCGACCACTCGGATCTTTTTTGGGTTCATAATGGGACAATCAGTAGTCTGAGTTTAAACTAATGTTTAGCTTGGCTTGACAGGTGTGGTGTAACAGGCTAATAAAGCCTGATACAAGCAGACAAAGGTCTTGCCATGGTCCCCCACAAAACTACCTCACCAACAATCACGCCGCTTGATCTGCGCGAGCTTTCCATTTTGTTTGCCGAAGACGATGAACTGGTCCGCAAGCATGTTGCCCGTATTCTGACACCGATCTGCGGCGAACTGTATCTGGCTGAAAATGGCCGTGTGGCGCTGGAACGTTTTCGCAGGCAGATGCCAGACCTGGTTTTGACTGATCTCACCATGCCTGCCATGTCCGGGTTGGAGCTGGTTCGTCACATCAAACAAGAACGCCCCCAAGTACCGGTGATTGTCGTTTCGGCCTGCAGCGATACCGAACATCTGCTGAAGGCAATCAGTCTGAAGATCGATGGCTACCTGTTGAAACCGATCGACATTGAACAGCTACTTCACCTCCTACAAAAAGAGGCTGCTGCCCTGCGCAGCCAGCGTCTGGCCAGCCAGCAATCCCGGCTCTTGTCAGGCGTGAATATGGCAATCCAGTATCTCCTATCTGCCGATGCCAATCAGGATGCCGTTGACTTTGCCCTGCAAGAGATGGCCAAGGCTGCCCAGGCCGACAAGGTTTGTCTGTTCAGCTATCAGGATTCACTTTTTAATCAGCGTGAAGTGCGTCTGGTGAGCGGTTTCGCAAGTGGTGATATGGTCAGGCGGGTACTGGACGGGATCGATCCCGATGCGCCTGAATTGCCCTATGTCGAGCGCTGGCACCGCATGCTGGAACAGGGCAAATCTCTGTCCGGTCCGCGAGCGTCTTTCCCCCCTGAGGAGCGCACCATACTCGATGCGCTCAAGATCCGTTCGCTGCTGATGACCCCTATCTTTGAGGATGGTTGTTTGTGGGGCTTTGCGAGTCTGTATGACATGCATCGCGAACGGGCATGGTCCGATGCTGAAACCTCAATGGTAATGACCGCCACTCGAGGCCTTGGAAGCTTCATGGGGCGCGTAAAACTGGAAGAAGAGCGGATAAGTGCCCGGCGGGCACTGGAACTGGCCAATGTACAGTGGCGGGAAACCTTTGACACAATCCCTGATATGGTCACGGTGATCGACACTGCCCATCAGATTGTGCATATCAACAAGGCTGCCCGTGAGCGGTTAGGGAACGATGGTACCGGACTATCAGGTCGAGCCCCCTGTTACCTGCAGTTCCATGGCGCCAGCCACCCGCCGGACAGTTGCCCCCATGTGGCACTACTCAAGGACCGTCAGCCCCACGAAGCCGAAGTGTTCATTCCCCACATGGACAGTTATTTTCATATTACGGTCAATCCGACCTTTGATACGGATGGTAATCTGGTGGGCGCGGTGCACGTCGCCCGCGACGTCACCAAACGGCGCGAGATGGAGGACCGGCTGCGCTATCTCAGTACCCATGACGAGCTTACCCAGCTATTTAACCGGGCCTTTTTCGAGGCAGAACTTGAGAACCTGCGCCAAGGCCGGACAGCCCCCATTTCGGTGGTGATTGCTGATCTGGATGGCCTCAAGACGGTGAACGATCAGTATGGGCATGACCATGGTGATGCCATGATCAAGGCAGCGGCCAATTTGCTGCGGGAGGCATTTCGCGGCGGTGATACCATCGTGAGGCTGGGAGGAGATGAGTTTGCGGTGCTGCTGAAAGGGGTGGGGGAGGAACTGCTTGAAACCATCATGCAGCGCGCCCGGGAACTGCTTTCCAGTGGTAACAGCCGCACTGAACACGATCTGCCGATTCTGTTTTCACTGGGAGCCTCAACCACGCATGTCCCCGCTCGTTTGCATGAGACCATTCGCGAGGCTGACCTGGCGATGTACGAGGACAAAAAACAGCGCAAAATGTCTTAGGATGACTGCTTGCGGCGGTCAAGCAGTAGCAGAAAATTTTGAACCAGTGGCTGGGGAAACTCGGTGCCGGTTTTTGACAACAACAGGTTGGCAATCTCGTCGGTATCCCTGGGGGGTTGATAGGGACGGCGGGTACGCATGGCATCAAAGACATCGGCAATCGAGGTCATCTGGCTGGCCAGGTTGAGCCGCCACCCTCTGGGGGCTGCTGGATAACCGCTCAGATTGTCACGCATGTGATGCTCATAGGCCACGATCGCGGCCAATCTTGGCACCCCGGGTGTCTCCAGCAGATAGCGGGCCCCTTTTACCGGATGTCGCTTCATAATGGTAAATTCCTCATCCGTCAGCTTGCCCGGTTTAGTCAGAATCTCATCCGGCACAAACATCTTGCCGATATCGTGCAGCATGGCCGCCATGCCAATGTCGTTCAAGAGCTGTCCCTTGATCCCCAGCGACATGGCTTGTGCCATAACCAGGATGCTGACATTGGCGTTATGGGTGAAGGTGTACTCATCCTTTTCACGTAAGGCAGCCATCACCAGCAACGCTTCACCTTCCCGCCTGAAAGCCTCCAGCAGCTCGGCAACGGTTGTCGCAATACCGCTCGGCTTGAGCCGTTCGTTTCGCTTGATGGCCTCATAGACCTCCGTCAAGCGGGCCAGCTCGACCCCTGACAGCTCCTCAAGACTGATCTGCCCGCTTCCGCTGCCCGTGCTACCCGCCCCAAGACTGCCCACATCATCACCTTGTTCCGGCAGTTCGACCCGACCGACCCGAATAAACTCACCAGACCCCAATGGTTGATCGGTCTGTTGTGCCAAGGTGCTGATAAAAGAGCTTAGTTCATCCAGTGAAACACCGGCCAGGAAGCGCAGGTGACCGATACCGTTGTCTTGCAACATGCGGGCAAAACGCTCCAACACCAGCGAAAACGGTTGCGGTTCAGCATCAATCACCAGCTCACCATTCACCTCCAGCATGGCAATATCGGGACGGACAGCCAAGGCTTTGCTCAGGCTGGCGTAGGCAACTCCCACCAGACGCTGTACCTGCTGATGAGACATGCCATACAAGCCGGCCGCAGCCGACGACGAAAGCAGGTGCCTGATGAATTCATGAATATTTTCAGTCATGACAGCTTTATTCATATGGTCTTGCTCCGTACCAGCTTCAGCTGTTCCGACGCCAATGAAGCCAGTTCGTCAGAACCCTTTGCGAGGCGTTCGAGGAGCGGAAGTGCTGCCTGGGAGGGATAGCGATCCAGAGACCTGACGATATCAGCCTTGAGTCGGTTGAGAGTTTTAAAAGCCAGTAAACTGCGACTGCCAAGCACTTTTGTCAGCTCGGGCAGCGCCTCGGGACGCCCCGTTTCGGCCAAGGCCTGCACGCAGGCTGCCTTTAATTCGTACTCGACTGGGCTGTAGCCGCCAGTTGAAAGCAGCTGCACGAGTTTTGCGGTCATCTCTGGAGGGCTGGAGCGGTCAACCAGGCTTAAAGCAGCCAGCTGGGTCTCGCGGTCTGCTGAATCAAGGTCGCGCATCACCTGGCGTTGGGCGATCGGATCTCCACCTAACAGCAGTGATTTGAGTACTTCCTGACGGACCTTGGCGTTTGCATGTTTCAGGAGCGGCCGTAAACGGTCTGTTTCCTGGCCCGGCGCCAGAGTGCGTAGCATGACGATGATATTGCGCAGTACATACCAGCGACTATCAGCGAGCCGTTCCAAAAGCGCTGGACGGGCGGCCTCGCCAAAGGCCAGCACACGATCCATCATGAATCTGCGCAGCGACATGGTTTCTTCTTCGGCCAACCGGTCAAGCAGCGGGTCGAGGAACGGCCTGCCGATAACCTGGATCAACAGGCCTACCTGCTCATATTTGGGTTTGCCCCAGATGGTCAATCCCGACAGAATCTCATCTAAAAACTCCCGGCGGCTGAAGGCATCGCGCAATGCCAGACGAAGCTGTTGCGGCACCTGCGGTGAGGCTGCCTGGCTGAGAATCCGCAGTACCTGTGCGTAATCACCCAATTCCAGAAAATATCCGCACATATCGGACAGGTTGTGGATCAGTTGTTCGAGATCCTCTCCTTCCGGGTCAGTAACCACCAACTGCAGAATAATTTCGCTGGCTCGGCATTCAATGGCGCTTACAGCAAGAGTTTCTAATTCCTCCTGCAGGATAGCGGGGGCAAGCTGCCGTAACGGTGTGCCGCTTAAAAGGTCTTGCAAGCCATCCAGATAGTCGTCGGGGATATAGGTCTCCTGACGGTGTTCTTGTAGCAGTACACGCACCTTGTCGCGGATTTCTTCCTCTTCGCTGCTGGTTTCGTATGATGTTGTCATCTGCGGAACCAGTTTGCGTAAAATACCCTTTAACAACTCAGGAGCGGTTGTAAACTGCTCAGCTGTTGCATAGGTTTCCTGCAGGAGACCTGGTCCAAGATGACGGAAGAAGCTCTCCATGGCTGTGGCATCGCCCGAACCGATCTCGCAGAAACCGTCCAGAATCTGACGACGGAGCGCGGGATCAAGTGCAGCAACAAAGGCAGCAAGACCAGCCTGGTCACCGGTGGCAGGGTACGGCGACACGTCAGATGCAGTGTCAGGTGCTACCGTGCCCTTGGCATTTACGATGGCCTGCATGGTTGACAGCGCATCTCTGATCTGATTAAAGGCGAGACCACTGCCCACACCCATGCGCTGCGTAAACAGGGCATTCAGTGTAGCCGCCAGCACCTCAGGACGTGTCTCTCCGGTATGTTCCTGACCTGCCAGGCCGACCTGTCCCTGCATCAACAGCTGTACAAACCGCTGCCACAACGAGCCGCTATCAGCATCATCACCAGTCAACTTCAGCTCTTCAGTACCGCTGAAGCGGTCATAGCGGATACCACGCAGCTTAATGGCACTACTGCCAGTTTGCTGCCAGACCGCTTCAATGCCGCCTGATGCCAGGATCTCTTCGCGCTTGAGCGCCAGAATGCGCAACAATGCCTGTAGTTCGTCCAGAGATGGCTGCTGACAGATCACCAGTGCACCAATGCCACGTTCAAAGAGTGCGGTTGCCATGGCACGGCAGTTTGGGCTGGCTTTGTCGAGGTAGTCTTCGCCCAGCAATAAGCCGTCACGCGTTACGCCGATCGTCACCTGTGGCTGGATGGTTAGCAGTTGTTGAAACGATTGCTGTATTTTTAGCAGTCCGTTTTGCACCACTGGATGGCCAGGGGGGTAGGCGATCCAGTGGCGACGGATCAGGTGCAGATCGGTGATCAGCAGGCTGAGTGCCTTCTCCTGATCAATAGAGACGGTCATGTTTTGGATGACGGAATCGAACACAGCTACTCCAGCGCGGGGAATGTTTTGACTATAGCGTACAATTCCGTTAATTCAAACAGTAGCCGTGTTTTAAAGGGGGTATCCATGACTGTCAGACGTCGTGCCGGCGTATTGCTGCACCCGACCTCACTGCCGGGCAACGGCGGTATCGGTTGCCTGGGGCCTGAGCTGTTCCGTTTTCTCGACTTTCTTTCCGAGTCCGGATTTTCACTCTGGCAGGTGCTGCCACTTACTCCGCCAGCGGCTGGCAATTCCCCCTATTCATCCTATTCAGCCTTTGCCGGCAACCCGATGTTGATCGATATCGAAGCAATGGTGAAAGACGGTGATCTGCCCGCTGATACGCAGTTCGATGAGTTTTCCACTGATCGTATCGACTTTGGCGCTGTTACAAACCATAAGGAACGGCTGCTGGCTATGGCCGCAGCCAATTTTTTTGCGCAGGGCCGAACGCCGCGACTCGAGGCTTTTTGGCGTTTTTGCGACTCTACCGACTGGCTACACGACTATGCGCTGTTTCAGGCACTGAAAGGTCACTTTCATGGTCAGCCCTGGACCAGTTGGCCCCAGGATCTGGCTCTGCGTGATCAGGCGGCCTGCGAACGCGCCTCGTTATCTCTGGGGGTCGAGATCGGTGTCCAGAAATATCAGCAGTGGCAATTCTGGCTTCAGTGGCAACGGGTGCGAGACTATGCGGCTGAACGTGACATAGCTATCGTCGGTGATTTGCCGATCTTTGTATCCCATGATTCATCCGATGTCTGGTGCAACCGCAATCTGTTTCTGCTGGACAATACGGGGCTTCCGACCGAGGTGGCCGGTGTACCGCCTGATTATTTCAGCAGTACCGGTCAACTGTGGGGTAACCCATTGTATCGGTGGGAAGAGATGGCCCGTGACGGCTATGCGTGGTGGGTTGCACGCATCAGGCAGATGTTGACGCAGTTCGATCTGGTACGGATTGACCATTTCAGAGGGTTTGAGGCTGCCTGGCAGGTGCCGGCCGATGCTTTGACCGCCGTCGAGGGAAGTTGGGTCCCGGGGCCTGGTGCTGGATTTTTTACTGCAGTGCAGAACGCCATCGGCAGCCTGCCATTCATTGCCGAAGACCTCGGCGTGATCACCCCGCCGGTTGAGGCGTTGCGTGACCGGTTTGGGCTGCCCGGAATGAAAATTTTGCAATTTGCCTTCGATTCGGATGCGTCCAACCCGTATCTGCCTCACCACCATCTGACTAATAGTGTGGTTTATACCGGCACCCACGACAATGATACCAGCTACGGTTGGGCTGCATCGTTACGTCCGGAGGTGGCTCAGGCAATGCGCGAATACCTGGGGGTTACCGGAGACGATCTTGCCGATGACCTGATCCGGACCTGCCTGATGTCGGTTGCAACCGATGCTATCCTGCCGATGCAGGACATTTTGAAGTTGCCAACAGGGGCCCGCATGAATCTTCCCGGCACGGCTTACGGGAACTGGGGGTGGCGCATGCCACCAAAATCGTTGACGCCAGCATTGGCGGCGCATTATCGTCAGCTTGTCAAGCGTTACGGACGACTTGCCACGTCGAAGAAGATGTGAAAACTCTTGCTAAAAAAGTAATTGTTGCTTATGTTTTTGACGCTGTTTTGCCGGTTCAGTTTTTAAATCAGCACCGAAAAGGAGTTTGCATCATGAAAAAAAGCTTTTCTGTTTTTATGGTAGTCGTCATGCTCGGCCTTTCATCGCTTGCTTTTGCCGCTGACCAGAAAATTGTCGGGGTGGTTGAAAAAATACAGTTTTCTGGTAACAGTGCCACGGTCATGCTGAAAGACAACAAGACCGGTAATAAAGTGCCGATCACCGTCACTGATGACCTTACCTTGGATAAGTTGCGCGATAAACGGATCGGCGTGGGGGATGAAATACGTTGCAAGTTTTACGATGCAGAGGGCAAGAACGTCAGCAAGCTGTTCCGCAAGACAGCAGGCTGTTAGATACTGAGATACGTGTGTCAGACACGAAAAGGGCGCTGAGATTCTCAGCGCCCTTTTCGTTAGCTTCTATCAACAATCAGTCTGGCGAGCCGCTGCTGATATTCTTTACGACAGGCACGCTCCACCGATACAAGAGCGGCAAACGGCTCGCTAAAACTATCCTGTCCGATACAGAAGACACCATGTCCGCGCACAATGACTGTCCTCTTTCCGGAGAGTTTAAAGGCGCGAGGCAGAGTCTGGGCCAGACCGCCCTGTCCACCTTCACCTCCCACCACCGGAATACCACAGACTTGATCGATCCCTTCATGTTCAGTAGAGCTGCTGAAAAAACTCATAACCACCGGGTAACGGGGGTGCCCATGCAGAACAGCACGACAGCCGGTTGCCGCAACAATGGCCCGGTGAGCAGGAAGTTCACTGGATGCCGTAATACCCGCTGTTGAAGAGTTGTCATGGGGAATCGGATCGATCTGGTGTTCCAGTTCATCCAGGCGGGCTGATGTCTGGGAGATGTAGAGTGTGTCATGACTGGTGTAGGAAATGTTGCCAAAAAAAGAATCAACCAGCCCCATCTTGACAGTGGCGCGCCCAACAGCGGCAAGCTCGCGGATGATACTGGTCGCATCGGTCAGGGAGGCACTACAAAAATCTGGTTGCTCGCCGTTTATGGCTGGCAAGGGGGCCAGCAGCTGTTTAATGGTGTCTGCCTCCTCCGACAGCTGGGGGCCGTAGGCAAGCAGGTCTTCGAGATATTTGATGCAGGTGGCGTGATACAGTGACGACCAGCCAATATAGGCCTGCTCCACGGTTAACGCGCCATGTGCAACCATGCCGACGCCACTGACAATGGCGCCTTTGCGGCATGCAAGTGCCGTTGCAATCATATCTGGCAACGAATGACCATCTGTGGCAGCAATAAGCGGTATATCGTGCAGCGAGGCACGTGACTCTGAGTCGCGAGGTACAATGATCTTCTGATCAGGAGTGGCACGACGCTGCAATAATGCGGAATAGGGGAGCAGTGGCTCTGCCACAACCAGCGCCGTGCAGGACAGGCGCTCCATGACTGCTGCAGCCAGTGTTGAGAGATCAGCCGGTCCAATGCACGTCATGGCATCGTTACGGCCGGCCAAGGCCACTCTGCCGGGTCGCACGCAGCCCTCGTCTGCCAGCAAACGGTTGTATCGGGTCAACATATGATTCACTACGGAATGGCGTTGGGCACGTTGGTAATCAGCAATGACCCATCAGCCAGCACCTGCTTGCGGAAGCTGGCCCGGGTGCGTTGGTAGCCGGGTAATGAGGCAATCTTGATGGTGCTGCCGGGCATAAAGGCCGGGGTGACGTTGTTGCCTGTCTGCCATGCCTCAAAATGCACATGGGGGGCTGTCGAGCGACCGGTACTGCCGGCCAGGGCCACAACATCGCCTTTTTTGATGCCTTGACCGACGTCTACCGTTATTTTGCTGTTGTGGGCGTAAAGCGTGATCATGCCGTTGTCGTGCTCAATCAGCACGGTCCAGCCGTAACCGGAGCGGAGCCCGGCATACAGGACCGTACCGCCGGCCACCGACCTGACCGGAGTGCCTTCAGGCACGGCGATGTCGATCCCATTGTGGTTGCGCCAGGTGCCGTCAATGGGGTCGATGCGCATACCAACCCCTGAAGTGATCTGGCCATCCACCGGCAGTAAGGTGTCGTGTAATGTGGTGTCAGGCACTGCGGCCTGGGCCTGAATGGTCTTTTCAATGATTTCGTGCAGAGAAGGGGCCGGTGTAAGCCTGGTTGTTTTTGAAAGGCGTTTGGCAGAGGTTTTACGAGCATTTTTAGCCGTGTCTTTAATGACAACCCGCGCCTCCTTCTTAAGCGGCGCATCGGTGAAAGTCTCGACACCGTCAATGGTTACAAAACGATAAATGTCGGCCATAGCAGGAGAGGACAGGTAGCACAACACCAGTATACAGATACAAATCAGCCCCGAAAACAACCTGAGACGTGTGCCGTGAACCATACGTTTTTTTTGCATATGAGTGCTTGTGGTCGGTCCTGTTTTTTGATAAAAAAAGAAGTCGCTGTAACTATACGCTTTTTTTAAACCACATTGCAATCGCTTCTCTACGCCAACCAGGCCAACTTCCAAGGATCCGACGTGGATTTTTCCTACTACGATAATGTGGTTCGTGGCTCCGAGCGGGAAGACAACCTGCTCATCATACAATTTTTGAAGGGAATGGTAGGAGAGACCTTCTCGTTCCTCAACTACTACAAAGAAATCCCCGTATCATACGATGCTCGTCTTGTGTCAGTTGACAACGAGATGGCCGAGTTCGAAGTGCATGAGTACCAGGCAAAGGTAATCACCCTTGAAAAAAAGGTGCTGATCCGCTCTCACGAAAAAAGCCCGGTGCCGGAAGATCTGGTTGGCGAAGTATTTTATGTCAACGCCAGTCGTAAAAAGGTAATCCTCAGTCGTTTCCGCTATGCAAAGATCCGCTCCGACCTGCGTCGCTTCGTACGGGTCTGCCTCGACGGACAACACGGCCGTCGTTCTGATGCTGATATCTACTGCGATTCTGAAATAGTTCCTGCCACGGTCCGGGATATTTCCCTGGGCGGCGTTGCTCTACAGGTACATGGCGAACTTGGTCCCCTCAAATCGGGTAAGGAAGTCAACCTGATACTCAAACTTGAAGCCCCTGATGATCTCTCGGTGCGTGAGATCGGCGTCACCGCAACGGTTGTCAAGATCGTTGAAACAACCCCATCCGTCACCTGCTTCCTCGAATTTCATTCCGAACGACACTCACAGCAGTCCCTTGCCTATTACATCAACCAACGCCAGGTCGAGATTATTCGCGAACTGAAAGAACTGACCGTTTAGTCGTCTGATTTATGATCAATAAATAGGCATGCATGCGTGTTGTGCACTTTATTTGTGCAGATATCTTTTGGCCACGTTATCAGACACCACGTTGAATTACGTGATTTTAGCTTGTTACACTGTTTCCAAAATTGGCAAACTGCTTGCAAATGGATGGGGCGAAACCAAGACGCTTCAAGATTCCACAAGCCCGGTGATTGAGAGGGGAGGGTACAGAGCGTGAAAAAAGTAGAGGCAATCATCAAGCCGTTCAAACTTGACGAGGTCAAAGAGGCCTTGAACGAAATCGGCATTCAGGGCATCACCATCAGCGAAGTAAAGGGGTTTGGTCGTCAGAAAGGGCACACTGAACTGTACCGCGGCGCTGAGTATGTAGTTGATTTTATCCCCAAGATAAAGTTGGAGATCATTGTTGCTGACGGCATGTTACCAAACGTGGTTGAGGCAATTGAAAAAGCAGCCAAAACCGGTCGCATTGGAGATGGCAAGATCTTCGTGACCCCGGTGGAAGCCGTGGTTCGTATCCGGACCGGCGAAACCGGCGAAGAGGCACTTTAACGAGTCCGCTCGTATACTCTACAGAGACAGTTTAGAAAGGAGACGTTCAATGACCCCGAAACAGGTGGTTGAGTTTGCAAAAGAAAACGGCGTCCTGATGGTTGATTACAAGTTCATGGACTTTATTGGCACCTGGCAGCATGTATCGGTGCCGATCACCGAATTTGACGAGGACACCTTCGAGGAAGGCCAGGGGTTTGATGGCTCCTCCATTCGCGGCTGGCAGCCTATCCACGCCTCTGACATGATCCTGCTACCCGATCCGACCACCGCCAAGATCGACCCGTTTGTTGCCGTGCCGACCATGTCGTTGATCTGCAACATCTTTGACCCGATCACCAAGGAAGACTACACCCGTGATCCGCGTAACATTGCACGCAAGGCAGAGGCCTATCTCAAGTCGACCGGCATTGGCGACACCGCCTTCTTCGGACCTGAGGCCGAGTTTTTCATCTTCGACGAAGTGCGTTACGATTCCAGCGCCAACCAGGCCTTCTATATGGTTGACTCGGTAGAGGGCGCCTGGAACACCGGCCGTGAAGAGTTCCCCAACCTTGGCTACAAACCACGCCACAAGGAAGGCTATTTCCCGTGCGCGCCGGTTGATTCGCAGAACGACCTGCGTAATGAGATGGTGATAGAGCTGCAGAAGGTGGGCATTCGTGTCGAGTGTCAGCATCACGAAGTGGCCACCGGTGGGCAGGCCGAAATCGACATGCGCTTCTCCTCGCTGGTCGATATGGCTGACCAGTTGCAGTGGTTCAAATATGTGATCAAGAATGTTGCCTGGCGCAATGGCAAGACCGTTACCTTTATGCCCAAGCCGCTCTACTGCGACAACGGTTCCGGTATGCACTGCCATATGTCCATCTGGAAAGACGGACAGAATCTGTTTGCCGGCGATAAATACGGCGGGCTGTCCCAGATGGCCCTCTGGTACATTGGCGGTATCATCAAGCACGCCAAGGCCCTGTGCGCCATCACCAACCCGACCACCAACTCTTACAAGCGTCTGGTGCCAGGTTTTGAGGCGCCGGTTAACATGGCGTACTCCAGCCGCAACCGCTCCGCCTCCTTACGGATTCCAATGATGTCCACCAACCCCAAGGCCAAGCGGATTGAATATCGCACCCCTGATCCATCCTGCAACGGCTACCTGGCCTTTGCCGCCATGCTGATGGCCGGCCTGGATGGTATCGAGAACAAGATTGATCCGGGCCAACCGCTGGACAAAGATATCTACGGTCTTTCTCCTGAAGAACTGAAGGACATCCCGTCCGCTCCGGGCAGCCTGGAAGATGCGCTCAAGTGCCTGGAAGCCGATCACGACTTCCTGCTGAAGGGCGATGTCTTCACCCCGGACGTAATCGAAAAGTGGATCGAGTACAAGATGGAGTCTGAAGTGAACCCGATGCGGATGCGTCCGGTACCGCTGGAGTTCGCCTTGTACTACGACATCTAGGCAAAAAGACGGTTTTTTATTCACAAACAGGTGTAGCCAAAGGGCGGGAGCAATCCCGCCCTTTGCTGTTGGCTTAATTGACGCCAGAACAGCTTTCATGCTACAAAAACTGACCAATAATAATCGGAGGTGTTGTGGAAGATTTTTTTCTCAAACTGTCCATCAAGCTGGTGCCGGGACTGTTTGCCATTACCTGTCATGAAGTCTCCCACGGCTTTGTGGCGTGGCGGTTTGGTGATCCCACCGCTAAAATGGAGGGACGCCTCACGCTCAACCCATTGAAACACCTCGATATCATCGGCACCCTGATGCTGTTTATCATTGGTATTGGCTGGGCAAAACCGGTGCCGGTGCTGATTGAAAACCTGCGTAATCCCAAGCGTGACATGATTTGGGTATCAGCGGCCGGACCGATCACCAATTTCGGCATTGCCATCCTGTCTGCCGTTTTGTTACGTGCCATTTCCGGTATATCCGTGGGTGGGCTTGAGACATCAACCACGCTGCAGGTGCTAAAACCGATTGAATACATGCTGGCCTTTTCGATCTATATCAACCTGCTCTTGGCGGTCTTTAACATGATCCCGATTCCGCCCCTGGATGGTGGCCGTGTGATGATGGGGCTGTTACCCTACCGGCAGTCGATGGCCCTTGGGCGGCTTGAGCCTTACGGTATGATCATCATTATTCTGCTGGTGTTCTTTACCCCGGTCTTTTCCTATATCCTGCTGCCATTTCTGTCGGCTGGCATCAAGCTGCTGGCAGGTCCTTACAGTCTTTTAGTCTACAACGCGGCCAGTTTTAAGCTCTTCTGAAATGAGGTAGTCAGTCCATGCAAAAGCAGCGCATCGTTAGCGGCATGCGCCCCACCGGGCGCCTTCATATTGGTCATTATCACGGCGTCCTGGAAAACTGGGTCAAGCTTCAGGATCAGTTTGACTGCTTCTTTTTTGTGGCTGACTGGCATTCGTTGACCACTGAGTATGCCGATACCGCCGGAATCAAGGATTCAACCCGCGAGATGGTACTGGATTGGGTTGCCTTTGGCCTTGATCCGCAGAAGTGCCTTGTGTTTGAGCAGAGCCAGGTGGACCAGCATGCCGAACTGAACCTGATCCTGGGGATGATCACGCCGGTTTCCTGGCTTGAGCGCAACCCTACCTACAAAGAGATGTTGGACAATATTGAACAGCGCGATCTCTCCACCTTCGGTTTCCTGGGGTACCCGGTGCTGATGGCGGCCGATATCATCCTCTATAAAGCACTGCGGGTGCCTGTTGGACATGACCAACTGCCCCATCTGGAGATTACCCGTGAGATTGCACGGCGTTTTAACCACCTCTACAATTGCCAGGTCTTCCCCGAGCCGGAGGCACTCCTGACCGAGACGCCCAAATTGCTTGGACTGGATGGCCGCAAGATGAGCAAATCCTACGGCAATTCGATTTACCTGTCCGAAACTGCCGAGGAAACCGCCGCCAAGATCAAAGGGATGGTAACTGATACTCAACGGATTCGGCGGGCCGATCCCGGCGACCCTGAACAGTGTGTGGCCTTTAACCTGCACCGGATTTATCTCCCGCAGGACAAGCTGGATGAGATTGTACCGGCCTGCAAAAACGCCTCAATCGGTTGTGTGGACTGCAAAAAAATACTGACCGAGCACCTGAATGAGCGTCTGGCCCCGTTCCGCGCCAAGCGTGAAGAGCTTGCTCAGGATCCGGGCTTTGTCAACGATCTGCTGGCAGACGGCAGCCAACGTGCCACAGTGGAAGCCAAGAAAACCATCCAGGATGTCCGTGCGGCCCTGAGGGTATAGTTGTGCCCCCAACGGCGGATAGCAGTTCATCACTGTTTGAGGGCAGTTCATCCGCCTACAGTGTCAAGCTGGACACCTTTGAGGGCCCGCTTGATCTGCTGCTGCACCTGATTCGCAAAAACGAGCTGGATATCTACGATATTCCGATCGCCCTGATCACCAAGCAGTATCTGGAATACCTCTCGTTTCTGAAGGAGCTGAATCTTGAGGTGGCCGGCGATTTTCTCGTAATGGCCTCCACCCTGTTGCAGATCAAGTCGCGGATGTTGCTGCCCAACCCGGAGCCGGAAGAGGGGGAGGGTGAGCAGGAAGAAGATCCGCGGGCCGAGCTGGTGCGCCGACTGCTGGACTACCAGCGTTACAAGGAGGCTGGCCAGCATCTGGGGGAACGAGAGCTGCTAGGGCGCGAGGTGTTTGCCAGACGCATCACGGACCCGGATCTGCTTCCTGTGGCCTCTGAAGAAGGTCAGCTGGAGCTGGACCTGTTTGAACTGGCCGAGGCGTTTCGTTCGCTCCTGGCGCGGGTGCCCACCGCCCGTGTGCATGAGGTGATCGGCTTCGAAAGTGTCAGCATCGCCGACGCCATTAACGAGATACTGTCACTTTTGCAGGAACGGGAGATGCTGGCCTTTGATGAGCTGTTCAGTCTGGATGACAGCCGTGAACGCCTGATTGTAAACTTTCTGGCCCTGCTTGAACTGTGTCGCCTGAAGATGTCAAAAGTATTACAAAATTCAGATTGTGGTATAATTTATATATATCCGGCGGTAGCTATTGAAACCGCCGATGGAGTTCGCGGTGGCGACACCCTCTCTTAACGCAATCATCGAGGCGATGCTGTTTGTAGCTGATTCTCCGATGACGGTGGATCGGCTCAGTGAGCTACTGCCAGAATATGAGCGTGCCGCCATCAGGATTGCGCTGCAAGAGCTGCGTGATGATTACCAGGCCCGCCACGCCGGTATCCATCTGGTGGAGGTGGCCGGTGGCTGGCAGTTGCGCACCTGGCCGGAGTTGATGCCCTATCTCTCCCGTCTGGTGAAAGGCAAGCCGCCCCGTTTTTCTCCTTCTGCCCTGGAGACCCTGGCCATCGTAGCCTATCGGCAACCGATCACGCGACAGGAAGTAGAATATCTGCGTGGGGTTGATACCGGCGCCGTACTGAAGTCGCTGCTGGAAAAACGGCTGATCAGGATACTGGGCAAAAAGGACATTCCCGGTCGCCCGATCATCTACGGCACTACGCGCGAGTTCCTTGAGATATTCAATCTTAATGACCTAAAAGGGTTGCCCACGTTGCGTGAGATGCAGGCCCTGGATGAGGTGCCGGTATTCGAGGTGCAGGAGGAACTGCCGCTTAAGACTGACAACCCTTGAAGGAGGTGTGTCATGATCCGCAAACCGGCCGTAGCTGGACAGTTTTATCCAGGCAACGCAGATGATCTGCGTAACGTGCTGCATCAGCTGGTTCCCGAATGTACTGACAAACGGTCGGTGATCGGAGTGATCTCTCCCCATGCCGGGTATCAGTACTCCGGCAGTACCGCCGGACGTCTGTTGGCTGGCATCGAAATCCCGCGCACGGTGGTGCTGCTCGGCCCCAACCACCGAGGCACAGGCGCCTTGGCTGCACTGGCCCCTGAAGATGGCTGGCAGACACCTCTGGGAGTGGTGCCGCTTGAAAAGCGATTGAGCGGTCTGATTCAGCGACTGATCCCGGCAGTTCAGTCTGATGCTGCTGCCCATGCCCTTGAGCACTCGTTGGAGGTACAGGTTCCCCTGCTACAACATCTACGCCCTGATGTCAGTATCGTGCCGCTGTGCCTTTCCTTTGGCGATACTGTAGGGTGCGAACTGCTGGGCAAAGGGTTGGCTGCTGCGATCCGCGGTTTCGGAGAGCCGGTGCTGATACTGGCCAGTTCCGACATGACGCACTACGAATCAGCCGAAACCGCTAAACAGAAGGATATGCAGGCATTGAAGAAGGTACTTGCTCTCGATGCTGAAGGCTTGTTGGAGGTGTGCCGCTTACGGCATATCACCATGTGCGGGGTAGTGCCGGCTGCCGTGATGTTGGTGGCAGCCAGAGAGCTTGGTGCCACGCAAGCTGAATTGGTGGCCTACACCACCAGTGGTGAGGTGACCGGTGATCTCAGTGAAGTAGTAGCCTATGCCGCCGTGTCTGTCTGGTAAGCTTGCAAAAATATCTTGTACAGGAGACGTGAATGTCTGAATTTGCCAATGTAACCGTCGTTCGTGAAGCCAACATCTATTTTAACGGTGCAGTAACCAGCCACACGGTGCTGTTTGCTGATGGCACCAAGAAGACCTTGGGCATCATGCAGGCAGGCGAGTACACCTTTAACACTGCGGCGGCCGAGGTGATGGAAATACTTTCCGGAGAGCTTGAACTGCAACTGGCTGGTGAAACCGGATGGAAAACGATTCTCGGCGGTCAGTCTTTTCAGGTACCGGCCAACTCCTCATTCACCATGCGGGTTAAGGCCGTATCCGACTACTGCTGTTCCTTTCTGCCCTGATTATGATGTTCTCCAAGCCAGCACCGATTGCGCAACCGATTCGAGTGGGGGTCAGTACCTGTCTGCTCGGTCAGCCGGTTCGGTATGATGGTGGTCACAAACATGACCATTATATCACCGACACCCTGGGCCGCTATTTCGAGCTGGTGCCGGTCTGTCCCGAGAAGGAGTCCGGTATGCCGGTGCCCCGTGAGGCGATGCGCCTGGTGGGTGATCCATCGGCGCCGCGATTGGTGACCATCCGTTCCGGCAAGGATCTCACCGGGCAGATGCAGTCCTTTTGCGAGCGTAAACTTGCTGAACTGGCTCAAGATGATCTGTGTGGTTTTGTCTTCAAAAAAAACTCTCCCAGCTCCGGTCTGTTCAGGGTCAAGGTCTACCAGGAAAAAAACGGCATGCCATCACCCAATGGCAGGGGGCTCTTTGCGGCTGCTTTTTGTAAACAGTTTCCACTGCTACCGGTGGAGGAGGAAGGTCGTCTATACGATCCGGCATTGCGGGAGAACTTTCTGGAGCGTATCTTTTGTTACCGTCGCTGGAAGGATTTTGAACAACATGACGGTAGCCTGTCCGGCCTGGTTTCCTTCCACGCCCGTCACAAGTTTCTGATTCTCAGCCATAGTCCTCAACAGCTTCGAGAGCTGGGCCGATTGGTGGCCCAGGGCAAGCAGATGCCGCTCCCTACCATGCGAGAGCAGTATCTGGCCACTTTCATGAAGGCCCTGTCGTTACAGGCCACCCCTGCGAAACAGGTCAATACCCTGCAGCACGTGATGGGTTTCTTTAAAAAACAGCTCGAGCCGTGGGAAAAACAGGAGTTGCTCGACCTGATTGAGGCCTATCGTCAGCGCCTGCTGCCGTTGATCGTGCCGATTACCCTGCTCAATCACTATATCCGCAAGTACCAGCATGACTATCTGCTACAACAGGTCTATCTTTCTCCCCACCCCCAAGACTTGATGCTGCGGAATCACGTTTAAACCCTCCTCATTCTTCGCTGGACAAAATGCAATTTTTGACCTATATGAATAATTGAATATATTCCACGGGAGGTGGTTATGCAGATTACTGATGCTGCTAAAGAGATGCTGCTGCCGGTGCTTGCCGAAAATCCTGGCAAGAGCCTGCGGGTGGTGTTTGAAGGGTTTGGCTGAGGAGGTCCCCGTTTGGGACTGGCTCTGGATGAGCCAACCGAGAAGGACGCCAGCATGGTGCTGAATGAAATTAACGTGGTGCTGGAGAAGGGCTTGCTGTCGTTTGTGGATCAACAGGTAATTGATTATATCAAGTCGGCAGAGGGTGAAGGCCTGGTGATTGCGCCGGCATGGGGAGCCTCTTCCTGTTCATAGCATCAAGGTATCAGTTGCATAGCAAAAAAGGCCCGATCAGCTACTCTCTGATCGGGCCTTTTTTGCGTGTGACGCTCTTGTTTATTCTTTGGTCTCGATGCGCGGGAACAGCGCCTCTGCCTTGTTGATCATAGTGCCGGCAGCCAGCCTGCCCCAGACCAGGTCGTGCTGACTGATTTCGGCAGTCCACCCCAGGCAGATCAGAGCCTTGTGCGCGGTCTCAGGCATGAAGGGCGCCACCAGACTGTGGATTAGACGCTGAACCTCCAGCAGGCAGTACATGACCGTAGCCAGACGTTCCTGATTGGCCGGGTCCTTTGCCAGAGACCAGGGGGTGGTCTCGTCAATGTATTTGTTGCCGGCGCCGATTACCTCCCAGATGGCTTGCAGCGCCTTGCTGAAGGCCAGTTCATCCATGCAGGCATCCACGGTGGTGATCATAGTCTCCGCCTTTGACTTCAAGGCCAGGTCAAGTTCAGTCAACTGACCAGGAGCGGGCAGGGCGCCGTCAAAATATTTGACCAGCATGGCAGTGGAACGGGACAACAGATTGCCAATGTCGTTGGCCAGGTCGGAGTTGATTCGACTGATCAGCGAGGCATGGGAGAAGTCACCATCCAGGCCAAACGGCACCTCGCGCAGCAGGAAGTAGCGCACCACATCCACGCCGTACTTGTCGATCAGCATGTTCGGTTCCACCACGTTCTGCAGTGATTTGCTCATCTTCTGGCCTTCCACCGTCCACCAGCCGTGGGCAAAGACCTTCTTGGGCAGCGGCAGGCCGGCCGCCATCAGGAAGGTGGGCCAGTAAACCGCATGAAAACGCAGGATATCCTTACCAATCAACTGGACATCAACCGGCCAGTATGTACCGAAGTTGCCACTGGCGTCCGGATAGCCCAGGGCGGTGATGTAGTTAGTCAAGGCGTCAAACCAGACGTAGATCACATGCCGCTCGTTGCCCGGCACCGGAATACCCCAGGAAAAGGAGGTACGGGATACCGAGAGGTCCCGCAACCCCTCCTTCAGAAACGAAATGATCTCGTTCCGCTTGGTGCGGGGTTGGATAAAGTCGGGGTTGGCTTCAATGTGGGCCAACAGGCGTTCGCCATAGGCGCTCATTTTGAAAAAATAGGACTCTTCCTTCAGTTTCTCCACCGGCCGGTTGCAGTCAGGGCACTTGCCGTCCTCAGCCTGGGTCTCGGTCCAGAAGGTCTCACAGGGGGTGCAGTACCAGTCCTCATACTCACCCAGATAGATATCGCCCTGATCCATCAGCTGCTTGAAGATGTGGCTGACACCTTGCTTGTGGCGCTCCTGAGTGGTGCGGATGAAGTCACTGTTGGAGATACCCAGCTTTTCCCACAGGGCCTGAAATCGCTTGACCACGCGGTCGGCCAGTTCAAGCGGCGTTTCACCGGCCGCCTGGGCTGCCTTTTCAACCTTCTGTCCATGCTCGTCGCTGCCGGTCAGAAAAAAGACATCATACCCTTTAAGTCGTTTGTAGCGGGCCAGCACATCTGCCGCCAGCGTTGTGTAGGCATGGCCGATGTGAGGCACATCATTCACATAGTAGATCGGGGTGGTAAGGTAAAAGGTCGGCTTCATGGTGCTTACTCCTGGGTTGGTGCATCAGGTTTTTTATCGTGCTGCTTACGGTGGCCATGGCGCCGGTTGCGAGGCCTTTTCCGTTTCGGTTTCTGCTCGTCGGATGCTGCTGGTTCTTGTGCCGGCGCTGCTGCCGGGGGGGGCGCAATCGGTTGTTCAGCGGCAGTTGGCACAGCTTTGGCTTGCTGTTGTTGTGGCTGACGCTGTTTCTGTGGCTGCTGTTTTGCCTGCTGTTCGCGGTCACGGCGCTCTTTGGGCTGCTGTGGGCGCTCAGCTGCTGCAGCCTTGGGTGCTGCCGCAAGGCTGGACTCATCCACCAGTTCGTTGACCTTCACGCTGACCAGCTTGCCGTCCCCCTGACGCAAGGTCAGTTCGCCGGTCAGCAGGTTCATCTTTTCCACCGTGCCACAGTGAGTAACGGTACAGGCCCGCTTGCCGCACTTAGGAAAATTCTTGCGCAGCTCGCAATAGGCTTCGTACTCGTAATCAAGGCAGCAGAGTAGACGACCACACTGTCCTGATATCTTGGTGGGGTTCAGAGCCAGGTTTTGCTCTTTGGCCATCTTGACGGAAACCGGCTGAAAATCCCTCAGGAATGAGGCACAGCACAGCTCTCGTCCGCAGATGCCGAGTCCCCCCACCATCTTTGACTCGTCACGTACGCCGATCTGACGCATCTCTATTCGGGTGTGGAAGGTATGGGCCAGGTCTTTGACCAGTTCGCGAAAATCCACCCGACCATCGGCGGTAAAGTAAAAGACCGCCTTGCTGCCGTCGAACAGGTACTCCACCCGCACCAGCTTCATATCCATGCCCCGTTCTTTAATACGGCGCAGGCAGAATTCACGTGCCTCCTGTTCGCGACGGGCATGGTGGGCCTGGGTCTGTTCGTCTTCCGGGGTCATCAGACGGCGTACCATCGCCAAAGGCTGGGCATACTGGGCAGGGTCCTTCTCCACCGGTTCGGCAACCACCATCCCCAGGCCGGCACCCCGTTCAGTATCGACCACCACGCGATCGCCCGGCTTCAGGTCCATCTCTCCGGCATTAAAATCATAGATCTTACCGGCATGGTTGAATTGTATTGCAACAACACGTACCACGTGCACGCTCCTTTTATCTCTAGCCCGCCCTGAATTGGGTCAGGTGATTCTCAAACGACTATACCGCAGCAGATAACGATCCAGCGCCAATTTCGGGTTGACGTTACCCTGTATTGCGCGGCGCGTTTCTATGGCCAACTCCAGGGCTTCCATCAAGCGAGCGGGAAGGAAACGGTCGGCCTCTTCAAGCAGACGCCCCTGTAACGAGACATTTGCGATCCGATCCGACGCGGCTGAACGGAGCAGCAGCATATCCCGCAGCAGGGAGATCAACTGGGCAAATAGTTCCAAGGCTTCGTTCCGCCCTCCGGCCAAACGCTCACTGGTGTCAAACACGGTGGCAACCTGTTGATGACGCACCTGACGCAATGCATCCAGCAGCACCTGGCGACTGGCGCTGGCATCTTCTTCCTTGAGGTTGCAGGCTAACTCCAGGCTGCCTTCAGCCAGCGGCGCCAGCGTGGCGGCGCTATCCGGCGTCATACCTTGACGGACCAACAAGCTGGTCAGATCATCAATGCCAAGCGGCGCAAACCTGAGGTGCTGACAACGTGAGCGGACTGTCGGCAACAGCAGATCGGCCTGACTAGTCAACAGAATCAGCAGGCCGTGGCCCGGTGGCTCCTCCAGGGTCTTGAGCAGCGAGTTGGCGGCCCCAACGGACATTCGTTCGGCCGGTTCGATCAGGCATGCCTTACGCTTGGCCTCAAACGGCCGCAAGGACAACATCTGCTGCAGCTCTCGCACCTGTTCAATACTGATATCCCGCTTGTCCGGCAGTGGTTCCAACTGGTGCAGGTCAGGATGGTTGCCGGCCGCCAGTTTTTTGCAGCTGGGACAGCTGCCACAGGCCCCGTCCGCCGTCGGTTGATGACAAAACAAAGTAGCAATCAGTGCCATTGCAGTGGTTCGTCGGCCACAACCGGGAATACCCTCAAACAGGTAGGCATGGGCCACCCGATTGGCAGCTATCGAACGGCGCAGAGCGTCCACCACCCGATCCTGCCCCAGCAGCTCATCAAAGCGTATCATAGCTGTCCACTCAGACGAGGAAGAACTGCTGCGGCAATCTGTTCCGCAACCTGTTCGGGATTCTGATTGGCGTTCACCAGCACAAAGCGTTGCGGCTCCTCGTGCGACAGGGTCAGATAGCCGTCACGTACCCGTTGGTGAAAGGTCAATGCCTCCAGTTCGAACCGTTCTTCACGTGGTCCGCTGGCTGCATCAATCCGTTGCCGCGCCCGCGCTAACCCAACCTCAATCGGGCAGTCCAGCAGCAGAGTCATATCTGGCGCCAGCCCCTGACAAGCCAACTGGTTGACCTGTTCGATCAGTTGACGATCAAGTCCACGACCAAAGGCCTGGTAAGCACGGGTGGCATCGCTGAACCGGTCACAGAGCACGATCTTGCCCTGACTGAGGGCAGGGCGGATCACCTCGGCCAGATGCTGGGCCCTGGCTGCGCCGTACAATAACAGCTCGGTCATCGGCACCATGGCCCGGTTGGCGGCATCCAGCAGCACTGACCGCACCTGATCGGCGATCGGACAGCCCCCCGGTTCCCTGGTCAGCATCACTTGATGGCCGGCAGCCGTCAGTGTCTGGGCCAGCAAGCGGACCTGAGTGCTCTTGCCACAACCCTCTATGCCTTCAAAAGTTAGAAACATCGTTGGTTTGCTGTCCTCGAAAATGGGACATTATAGGCATCTGCGTACTGCTTGGCAACCGCAAAGCGAACAACCTTGCAGCGGCTTCAGCGAGACGCTATACTCCGTATCCAAGGAGCCACAATGCCAGCATTGCCCGCAACCATCCTTGGCTACACCTTCCAGAATACATCCCTGTTGCGTCAGGCCCTGACCCATCCCTCCTTTGTCAATGAATCGCGGGAGTCAGGTTTGTCTGATTATCAACGGCTTGAATTTTTGGGGGACGCCGTCTTGAGCCTCTGCCTGGCCGACCTGTTGTCGCAGCAGTATCCTCAACTGTCGGAAGGCGACCTGTCACGGTTGCGGGCCTCACTTGTAGATCAGCCTCGACTGGCTGACCTGGCGTCGGAGCTGGGCATTGCCCGCCATATCCTGCTGGGACGCGGGGAGGAGCAGGATGGTGGCCGCGACAAGCCTTCGATCCTTTCCGACGTGCTGGAAGCCCTTTTAGGCGCTATCTATCGGGATGGAGGCTTTGCGGCTGTGCAATCTGTGGTGCATGAGATCTACACCCCTCTGCTTACCAGGGCCATGAACGACGCACCGCTCAACGACCCCAAAAGCGAACTGCAGGAATGGCTGGCCGCCCGGCATCGAGCCGTGCCGACCTATGAGCTGATTGCCGAAGATGGCCCTGCCCATGACCGTTGTTTTACCGTCTCTGTCATCCTGCATGGCGAGCGGATTGCAACAGGGGAGGGGCGTAGTAAGAAAGCTGCCCAGCAGGCGGCGGCCAGGGTGGCACTGCAACAACTTCAGGGCCGGTAACACTATAGTGCCATGCGCCCGTTGATCATCCCGTTTTTCATTCCTCATGCCGGTTGCCCCCACACCTGCCTGTTCTGTGATCAGCATCTGATCAGCGGCGAGCAGGCTGAGCTGCCGTCAGCAGAGCTGATTGCAGCAACCGTGGAGGAATGGCTGGCACGTTCGCCTGGCCGTCCAGCCGAGGTGGCCTTTTACGGTGGCAGCTTTACCCTGTTGCCGCAGTCGCGGCAGCAACAAATGCTGCAGGCGGTGCTGCCGTTCCTTGCAACGGGCCGTGTGCATGGGGTGCGTGTATCCACCCGTCCTGATGCCCTTGATACTGCCACGCTGGATTTTTTGGCTGCCCACCAGGTGCGGACCATTGAAATCGGGGTACAATCTCTCAATGATGAGGTGTTGCAACGCACGGGTCGCGGTCATAGTGGGCAACAGGCGCTGGAGGCGATTCAGCGTGTTGCCGGCAGAGATTTTGCCGTCGGCGCCCAATTGTTGCCCGGCCTGCCTGGTGACACCAAAGCAAAGGCGCTTGATTCATTACAAGGCGTGCTTGCCGCCGGTGCACACTTTATCAGGATCTATCCGGCGGTAGTGCTGGCTGGTACCGGACTTGCCCGGCTTTATCAGCAGGGCAGCTATTACCCGCCAGATCTGGAACAAGGCACCCGGCTCTGCGCCGCACTGTTGCGCGAAGCCACCAGGGCAGGCTGTCCGGTGATCCGCATCGGCCTGCAGGCCGACGAGGGCCTGGTGTCCGGTCAGACAATTCTGGCAGGATGCTGGCATCCGGCCTTGGGACACCTGGTGAAGGATGAGCTGTTTTTTGAGCTGGTCCTGCACTTGTCAGAGCAGCTGCCCGCCGCCGACCCGGTACTTGTTCACTGTCACCCCCAGCGCGTTTCCGAGGTGCGGGGGCACGGCAACCGCAATCTTCAGCGTTGGCGGCAGGCCGGTATCGCCGTCTCCGGTGTGCAGCCCGATCCGTTGCTGGATCAGCATCATGTTCGCCTGGAAGCGCTCACCTTCAGCTTTAGCGGTTCTTGGCTAACTATATATTAATTCAAGGAGTATCAGTTTATGCGCAAGCAGTCGATCACATTTCTTGAGCAGTTGTTGTCCGCCCCCAGTCCATCCGGCTACGAACAACCAGCCCAGCGGCTGTTCCGCGACTACATTACACCCTATTGCCAGGTCAGCAGTGATGTGCTGGGCAACGTTTACGGTTTTATTCCCGGACAGGGTAAAGATCGCCCCAAGGTTATGCTGGTGGGGCACTCAGACGAAATCGGCCTACAGATCAAGTATATCGACGATAAAGGGTTTCTCTATTTCGCCGCCATCGGCGGTGTGGATGCTCATCTGACCCCGGGCAAGGTAGTCAACATCCATACAACCAACGGCCCCCTGGCCGGGGTGATCGGCAAACGACCGATCCACCTGATGGATGGCAAGGATCGAGAGACCGTGGTCAAGCTGGATGCCCAGTACATAGACATCGGCGCCAAGGACAAAAAAGAGGCCCAGAAACTGGTGCGGGTAGGGGATTGCGTCACCTTTGCCAGCTGCTTTACCCGCCTGCAGGGTGATCGTGTGGCCAGCCGCGGCTTTGACGACAAGGCCGGCGCATTTGTGGTGGCCGAGGTGTTGCGTCTGGTGGCGGCTGAAGACAAAAAACTGCCGGTGGACCTGTACGGCGTCTCATCGGTACAGGAAGAGGTTGGACTGCGGGGAGGCACCACCAGCAGTTATACGGTGAATCCCGATATCGGCATCTGTGTGGAGGTGGATTTTGCCACCGACCAGCCGGACGTTGAACGCAAACACAACGGCGAGGTGGCCCTGGGTAAGGGGCCGATTCTGCCCCGTGGCGCCAACATCAACCATGAACTGTTTGAGCTGTTATACACCTCGGCGCAGAAAGACAAGATTGCAGTGCAATTAACCGCTGCTCCGCGGGCCACCGGCACCGATGCCAACGTGATGCAGATCTCCCGCAACGGTGTTGCCACCGCCCTGGTCAAGCTGCCGTTACGTTATATGCACACCCCGGTGGAGGTTTTGTCGCTTGCCGATCTGGAGGCGGCTGCCAAGTTGATCGTGGCCGCCCTGAAACGGATCAAGACCAAGGATGCCTTTGTGCCGCGCTGAGATCGTGTAGACAGTCTTGACTTCGACGTTAGGCTGTACTAACGTCGATAAAATTTATCTCACCATGAGGTAGCGACGCCATGCCGTACGAAAAACTCCCCGAAGGTCTGACCTTTGATGATGTCCTGCTGCTCCCCGCCCATTCGTTGGTGCTGCCCCGCGATGTAAACCTGACCACACGGCTTTCCCGTAACATCGCCCTGAATATTCCGCTGGTGAGCGCCGCCATGGATACGGTGACCGAATCCCGCGCTGCCATTGCCATGGCCCGCGAGGGCGGCATCGGCATCATCCACAAGAATATGACTATCCAGGAACAGGCCCATGAGGTGGACAAGGTCAAAAAGAGCGAATCCGGCATGATCGTTGACCCGATCACCATGCGTCCCACCCAGAAGATCCGCGAGGCGCTGGAGATCATGGCCCGTTATCGCATCTCCGGGGTGCCGGTCATCAATAAGCGCGGCAAACTGGTGGGTATCCTGACCAACCGTGATCTGCGTTTTGAGACCGATTTTGATCTGCCTATCTCCGAGCGGATGACCAAGAAAAATCTGGTGACGGTGCCGGTGGGCACCACGCTGGAGCAGGCCAAGGAACACCTGAAGCACACCCGGGTTGAAAAACTGCTGGTGGTGGATGATGATCGCAACCTGAAGGGCCTGATCACCATTAAGGATATCGAGAAGGTCAAAAAATATCCCCATTCCTGTAAAGACAGCCTGGGTCGTCTGCGGGTAGGTGCTGCGGTGGGTCCCACCGCCGAGATGGAAGCCCGCATTGAGGCCTTGATGAAGGCCGGTGTGGATGTGGTGGTGATTGACACGGCCCACGGGCATTCACAAGGGGTGATTGACGCGGTGATCCGCGCCAAGGCGACCTTTCCCGGCATTGAAATCATTGCCGGCAATATTGCCACTGCCGCTGCTGCCGAGGCCTTGATCAAGGCCGGCGCCGATGGCATCAAGGTGGGTATTGGACCCGGCTCCATCTGTACCACCCGTGTGGTGGCCGGTGTCGGTGTGCCTCAGATTACCGCCATCATGGAGTGCTCCCGCGTAGCCCACAAGCATGGCGTACCGGTGATTGCCGATGGCGGCATCAAGTTCTCCGGTGATCTGCCCAAGGCGGTCACGGCCGGCGCCGACGTGATCATGATCGGGTCGCTGTTTGCAGGTACCGAGGAATCTCCCGGCGACACGGTGTTGTATCAGGGCCGAACCTACAAGAGCTATCGTGGCATGGGCTCGATCGGCGCCATGAAAGAGGGCAGCAAGGATCGCTATTTCCAGTCAGATGTGGGCGATGACGTCAAGCTGGTGCCGGAAGGAATCGAAGGGATGGTACCGCTGCGCGGCCCCCTGTCTGCCAACATCCATCAGTTGATCGGCGGACTGCGCTCGGGCATGGGCTATACCGGCTGCGCCACCATCAAAGAGTTGCAGGAAAACGGACGTTTCATCCGTATCACCGGCGCCGGCTTGAAAGAGTCCCACGTCCACGATGTCACCATTACCAAGGAAGCACCTAACTATAGAGCACAGTAAGGAATTGAGTGATATGAGCTCCACCGATATTCACAGCCAGAAGATCCTGATCCTCGACTTCGGTTCCCAGGTTACCCAACTGATCGCACGCCGCATTCGCGAGCAGTCAGTCTATTGCGAGATACATCCCTACAATATCTCCCTGGAAAAGATCAAAGCCTTTGCCCCGCAGGGAATTATCCTGTCTGGAGGCCCAAGCAGCGTCTATGACGCCGATGCGCCCCATTCCGATGCCGGCGTGTACGACCTGGGCGTGCCGGTGCTGGGCATCTGCTACGGCATGCAGCTGATGACCAGTCAGCTGGGTGGCAAGGTGGAGCGTTCCGACAAGCGCGAGTTCGGTCGGGCTGCCATGACCATCGATGACACCAGCGACCTGTTCTCCGGTCTTGCCGGCAAAGAAGAGGTCTGGATGTCCCATGGCGACAAGATCGAGCAGATGCCGAAAGGGTTCAAGGCCATCGCCCATACCGACAACACCCCGGCGGCGGCCATGAAGGACGAGCAGCGCCGCCTGTACGCGGTGCAGTTCCATCCCGAGGTGGCACACACCCCCAAAGGGGCCGAGATGCTGGGGAACTTTGTCTTTACGGTCTGCGGCTGTGAGCCACTCTGGACCATGGCCAATTTCATCGAGACCGAGATCGCTGCCATTCGGGCCCGGGTGGGTAACGGCAAGGTGATCTGTGCCCTGTCCGGCGGGGTTGATTCGTCGGTGGTGGCCGTGCTGCTGCACAAGGCGATCGGCGACCAGCTGCAGTGCATCTTCGTCAACAACGGCCTGCTGCGCAAGGGTGAAGCCGAAAAGGTGGTCAACCTGTTTACCCGCCACTTCAAGATCAATCTGGATTATGTGGAGGCGTCATCCCGCTTCCTTGATAAGCTGAAAGGGATCACTGACCCGGAGCAGAAACGCAAGATCATCGGTAACGAATTCATCTATCTGTTTGAGGATGAGGCCAAGAAGCTGGGTAGCGTAGAATGGCTGGCCCAGGGCACCCTCTATCCGGATGTAATCGAATCGGTCTCCACCAAGGGGCCTTCGGCAGTCATCAAGAGCCACCACAACGTGGGCGGCCTGCCGGAACGGATGAAGATGAAGCTGATCGAACCGGTGCGGGAACTGTTCAAGGACGAGGTGCGCCTGCTGGGCAAGGAGTTGGGCCTGCCGGACGAGGTTATCCACCGTCAACCGTTCCCTGGCCCTGGCCTGGCGATCCGCTGTATCGGCGAGATCAGCGCTGACCGGCTGGAGATCCTGAGGGAGTCGGACGCCATTGTACTGGATGAAATTCGCAAGGCCGGTCTGTACCGCGAGATATGGCAGTCCTTTGCTGTGCTGCTGCCGGTCCGTTCAGTGGGCGTGATGGGCGATGCCCGCACCTACGACTACACCATTGCGCTACGGGCCGTAAACTCGCTGGACGGTATGACCGCCGACTGGGTCAAGCTGCCCTACGAGGTGATGGGCAGCATCTCGACCCGTATCATCAATGAGGTCAAGGGGGTCAATCGGGTGGTCTACGATATCTCCCAAAAACCGCCTGCAACCATTGAGTGGGAATAACCAGGACCACACCGGCAGGAGGGCGCTGTCATGAAAAGACTGATCCTTTCCGTTGTAACCGCAGCCTGCTGTACCATCTTGGCCAGCGGCACGGCCGTCGCCAAGACCCTGATCCTGGAAGGGGAGCTGGATGGCACTGTGGCCATGCAACAGGCCGTGGAGTTTGCGGTTAACAAGGGAACGGTATCCAGCTTTTCTTTTCGGTTTGCATTACCGGCCACGTTCAATGGCCGCACAGTAAGCCAGTCAATCGACGGGTTTCAGGCTGATTTCAGCCCTCGGCCAGCAAGCTCAAATATCGAAACCGACCGCTTCGGCAACCGTTTTCAAAAGGTGGCCTGGCAACAGGTTGACCGGGATATCCGGATCAGGCTGACCTATACCGCCAGCATCCGCAGCGAACTAACCACCTTGACCAGCACAGCGCCGTTTCCCTTGGGTCGTCTGGCTGAGCAGGAAGCCGGCTATCTCAAGCCAACCGAGTTGGTGCAATCCAACGACGACGCCATCCAGCGACTGGCTCGTCAACTTACCGTTGGCGCCGCCAACGAACATGATGCGGTGATGGCGGTCACCAACTGGGTGGCCGACAACATCAAATACACCTTCAACCCGCCCCAGTACGACGCTGCTTACACCCTGGCCACCAAAAGCGGCAACTGCCAGAACTTCGCCCATCTTTCAATCGCCCTGTTACGCAGCCTCGGTATTCCGGCCCGTATTGTGGGCGGCATCACCCTCAAAGATTCCTGGAAGGTGCCGATCGATGCCCGCAATTGGATTGTGCAGAGCATGGGGCAGGGGGGACATGCCTGGCTGGAGGTATGGTTTCCTGACCTGGGGTGGCTGCCTTACGACCCCCAGCAGTCAAAACAGTTTACCTCTACCCGCCACATCAAACAGTCCCACGGCATCGATTCCAGGGATATTAATGATACCTGGCGTGGTGGACCGTATCTGCCTGCCTATAGTGAGACCATCAACGGACGGTTCGTCAACGACGCCATCAACCTTAAGATGAAGCGCTACGACAGCGCGCCGCGGCCGTATCTGCTCAGCAATCAGATTGCACGTGCCAGCATCGCCAAGGCAGTTGACACGGTCGCACCTGCCGTGCCGTCACGACCGGCGCCCCCAGCCACAGACAATAAACCAGCCGCACCAGTACTAAAGCCACCTGTTCCTACGCCAACCGCTCCTCCCGTTGTGCCGGTCAAGCCTCCCGTTGTTGTGACGGCTCCTCCAGCTACCGGAGCCGGCCCGGTAGTGACCCGGATCGAGACCGTGGACGACGATGGCAAAAAACCTGTAGAGCCCAAGCCGGCAGGCGTAATCACGCCATCCAAGCCCAGCACACCGCTGCCGCCGAAATCGGTGGTGGTTGCAAAACCGGAACGTAAAAAGCCTGTGGCTGGCAGCCGTCTCGTGTTCGGCAACCTGGAGTTTCCCAACCTGGTATCCCTGTACAATGTCAAGGGAAACACCGGTACCAGGATTTTTGAGCGCGAAACTTCGGAGTATGTCACTTCGCAACATATCTACGCCCAGGCCTTCATTGTCAAAGACCGAATGAGCCTGGACAGAATTTCGTTGGCCATGCGCAAGTTTGGCGGCGATGGTTCGGTCTATCTTGATCTGGTCAAGGACGCGGGAAACAAGCCGGACATCATGCAGGGCATCCGCTCCAATCTGGTGGACCTGGAGAAGATTTCTCGTCATAAACCGGGTTACTACTGGGTGGATTTCTCATTCCCTCCAGAAGGGAGTCGGCCGCACCAGCTCGCGCCCGGCAAATACTGGATCGTCCTGCGCGCCTCTGGTGAGGCGATCATGAACTGGTTCTTCATTCCAGGCAAACCATACAGTGGTGGTGACGACACCCGTTCGACCGCCAAAGGATTCCAGTGGGAAGATATCCTGAACTACGATTTTGTCTTCAAGGTAGACGGCCGTACGTTGTGAGTGGCAGAAGTACTTTGCTGTGGTATATACAATGACAATTCTTACGTGAAGGAGCTACCGTGTCTGGTCTTAGTTTCGAAGAAATCATGTTCACCATCATGTCTGCAACCCAGGACACCTTTAAATGCTACATGAATGTTGATCTGTACGCCGGCCAGGTGGAGCGCAGGATGGCGCCGGTCGATTCCGATGTTACCGGTATCATCGGTGTGGCTGGCGACCGGGTGGGCTACATCATCATCGCTGCCGACCGGGCGACCGCTAACCTGGTGGCCCGAGAGATGCTGATGGATGACGATCCGGATGAGGATTCGATCAGAGACGCCATTGGTGAACTGGTCAACAATATCGCCGGCTCCTTTAAGACCAAATATCATGACCAGTACGGCAACGTGGCGATGGGCCTGCCGCTGGTGGTTTCCGGCCAACTGCGCACTGTTGCCGAGCCGGCCGAGGATGCTGCCAGCATGAACGTCCAGTGCAAGGGGGTGACGATTCCGTTCACCAACAAGGACGGCAGTGCCAACCTCAAGGTAATGATCTACATGTAATGCCCGATACACACGCCCTGCTGCCCCCCTATCGGGAGCTTTTGAATAAAGTAGATACCTGGTTTCGCCGCTGCAGCCTCGCGGCAGGTGAGCAGATTGCCTGTCAGCGGGGCTGTTCTGCCTGTTGCCGAGGTCTGTTTGACATCACGCTGCTGGACGCCTTTCTGATAAAGGACGGCTTTGACCGCTTGCCTCAGAAGGTGCGTGAACGCCCCCTGGAGCTGGCCCGACATCGTCTGGAGATCATCCGCTGCAGATGGCCTGATTTTGCTGCACCGTACCTGCTCAACGGCTATCCGGAAGAGGAGTGGGATGAGGTGATGCCGGAAGATGACGAGACGCCCTGCTCACTGTTGGGTGATGACGGAACCTGCCTGATTTACGACAGTCGCCCCATGACCTGTCGTCTGCACGGTATCCCGATGGTGGATAACAGCGGTGAGACCTTGTTTGATGAGTGGTGCAGCATGAACTTTGCTGGTTGCGACCCACTTCAGATGGAGGCGTTACGGGCCCCATTCAACGACATCTTCACCCGCGAGTTACGGTTGTTTCGCAAATTTACCACACGCCTGCTGGGACAACCGTTTAACGAGTTGGACACACTGATCCCGGCGGCGCTGTTGCTGGATTTTGATCATTTCATACTACCGGAGCCGCTATGGAACCCAAGCTGTTCCTGACACCCACCGAAACCATCGGCGTTATTATCCAGAACGGCAAGCGGGTGATGACCCAATGTCGTCGTCACACCTTTCTGCTGGCACTGCTGGCTGGATTCTACATCGCCTTCGGGGCACAGCTGTCAACGGTGGTCACCCAGGATAGCACAGTCTTTGTGGGACTCGGCATCAGCCGATTACTGGGCGGCATGGTTTTTTCAGTCGGCCTGATGTTGGTGGTGGTCTGTGGGGCCGAGCTGTTTACGGGCAACTCTCTGTTGGTCAGTTCTGCGCTGGATGGTGAAATTTCCTGGGGTAAGCTGGCTGAAAACTGGGGGCTGGTACTGTTGGGCAATCTGCTGGGTTCATTGTTTATGGCCTGGCTGCTGTTTGAATCACAGCTATGGCAGAATGGCGTTGTGGCTAAGCAGGCGATGATGGTTGCCACTGCCAAATGTCGGCTTTCATTTGAAGTGGCCTTCATTCGCGGTGTGCTATGCAACTGGCTGGTCTGTCTGGCGGTCTTTATGGCGGTGGCCTCCCGTGATGTCACTGCCAAACTGCTCTGCTGTCTGGCGCCGATCATGGCCTTTGTCACCAGTGGTTTCGAGCATTCAGTGGCCAACATGTATTTTATCCCGGCCGGCCTGCTGCTGTCGGCCAAATTGGGCATCCAGGAGCCAAACCTCACCTGGGGTGGTTTTCTTTGGGGAAACATCCTGCCGGTAACCCTGGGTAATATCGTAGGCGGAGTGTTGTTTGTCGCCTGCGTCTATTGGTATGTGCATCTACCCCAGACGCGGCGTTAGGCGATGTTGCAATTGAGGCGGTGTTCGGCTAGTATTCATAGCTTATGAAACCCTTAACCAGACAGATTCATGTTGGGCCGGTGGCAATAGGCGGCGGAGCTCCCTGCGCTGTACAGTCGATGTGTTCCACCGACACGCGTGATGTGGCGGCAACCTTGGCTCAGATCAACGCCTTGGCCGTTGCCGGCTGTGAGATTGTACGCTGTGCCGTTCCCGATGGTGAGGCGGCAGAAGCCCTGGCAACCATCAAGGCCCAAAGCCCGATTCCGGTGATTGCCGACATACACTTCGACTACAAGCTGGCCTTGCGGGTGCTGGACGGCGGCATTGACGGCCTGCGGCTTAACCCCGGCAACATTGGCGAGTACTGGAAGGTGGCCGAAGTAGTAAAGAGCGCTGCCGAGCGTAAGGTGCCGATCCGGATCGGCGTCAACGCCGGTTCTCTGGAAAAACAGTTGCTGGAGAAGTACGGTCATCCGACGGCTGAGGCGATGGTAGAATCGGCACTGGGACATGTGCGGATACTGGAAGATCTGAACTACCGGGAGATAAAGATCTCGCTCAAGGCCTCCGACGTACCCAAGACCGTGGCAGCTTATCGACTGCTGTCGCAGCAGGTTGAGTATCCGCTGCATATCGGCATCACCGAGGCAGGCACCATCTTCTCCGGCACCATCAAGTCATCGGTGGGGTTAGGTATCCTGCTGTACGACGGTATCGGTGACACGCTGCGAGTATCCTTGACCGGCGACCCCGTGGACGAGGTGCGGGTCGGCTTTGAGATTTTGAAATCACTGGGACTGCGACAGCGGGGGGTCAATTTTGTTTCCTGCCCCACCTGCGGCCGTTGTCAGATCAACCTGATCCGGGTGGCCGAAGAGGTGGAGCGTCGTCTGCAATCGGTGGACAAGGCGATCACTGTGGCGGTGATGGGCTGTGCCGTCAACGGCCCTGGTGAGGCCCGTGAAGCCGACGTTGGTGTAGCTGGCGGCAAGGGGGAAGGGCTGATCTTCCGTAAGGGAGAAGTGGTCCGCAAAGTTGCTGAGGCTGAATTGGCCGATGCACTGCTGGAAGAAATCAACCGCCTGTAATCATGGAGGAAAAGTCTATGCGTAGTTTGATCGTTGACGACGATGAAATGGGTCGAATGATGCTGGCCACGCTGTTGGAAGAGTTTGGCCCCTGTGATCAGGCCGAAAACGGCAAAGAGGCTTTAGCATTGCTCGACAACGCGGTGGCTGCAAGCACCCCCTACGAACTGATCTGCCTCGATATCATCATGCCGGTTATGGATGGCACCGAGACCCTGCGCCAAATTCGGGAGCGTGATCAAAAGCGGGGCGGCCGCACCAAGGTCTTCATGATTTCAGCGTGCAACTCGCCGCAGGATATTGAAAACGCCTTTTTCGAAGGGGATTGTGACGATTATGTTGTCAAGCCGTTTCGTCGCGAGGCGGTCACTCAGATGCTCAGTCGTTACAAATTGATATGATACGGAGTTATTGCAATGCGTTATAGCAGTTTTTTTATTCCAACTCTTAAGGAAACTCCGTCCGATGCAGAGGTTGTATCACACCAACTCATGATGCGGGCTGGCATGATCCGCAAGATTGCTGCTGGTATCTATACCTATATGCCGCTGGGACTGCGCTCGATTCGCAAGTTTGAGCAGATCGTGCGGGAGGAGATGAACCGGGCCGGCGCCATTGAGCTGCTGATGCCTGGCGTACAGCCGGCCGAGCTGTGGATCGAATCCAAACGCTGGGCACAGTACGGCAAGGAGTTGTTGCGTTTCAAAGACCGTAAGGACAACGAATTCTGTCTGGGACCAACCCATGAAGAGGTGATCACCGACATTGCCCGGCGTGAGGTCAAGAGCTACCGCCAGATGCCGGTCAACTTCTACCAGATACAGACCAAGTTCCGCGACGAGATCCGTCCACGCTTTGGCCTGATGCGTGGCCGTGAGTTCATCATGAAGGATGCCTATTCCTTTGATGTGGATTCCGCTGCGGCTGATCTCTCCTACGACAAGATGTATCAGGCCTACAACCGAATTTTTGAACGCTGCGGCCTCAACTTTAGGGCCGTTGAGGCCGACACCGGCTCCATTGGCGGTTCAACCTCCCACGAATTTATGGTGCTGGCCTCTTCCGGCGAGGACGCCATTGTTTCCTGTAATGCTTGCCGCTATGCCGCCAACGTGGAAAAGGCCGAAGGCGTGCCGCTGCCGCAGAGCGGAGCAGGCCAGCAGGTGCTGACCAAGCTGCATACCCCCGACAAAAAAACCATTGCCGAGGTGGCAGAATTCCTGAATCTGCCCCCGGCAACGCTGGTCAAGACCCTGATCTGCTCCAACGGTGAAGGACAGTTCGTGATGGCGCTGGTGCAGGGCGACCACGAGCTGAATGAGCTGAAGCTGAAGAACCATTTGGGATGGGACGATATCCGGATGGCCACTGACGACGAGGTCCTGCGTTTTACCGGATCACCGCCCGGTTTCCTGGGGCCGATCGGCCTGCAGGAGGAACTGCCGATCGTGGCTGACTATGCCGTTAACGCCATGTCCGATGTGGTGGTGGGGGCCAACGAGACTGACCAACATTATTGCGGAGTAAATCAAGGGCGTGATTTTAACATCACCCGCACCGCCGACATCCGTCTGGTCGGTGCCGGTGATCCCTGTCCCCGTTGCCAGAGCGGCACCCTGGAGGTCTGGCGCGGGATCGAGGTCGGACACGTCTTTAAACTGGGCACTAAGTACTCCAGCGCCATGAACGCCTGTTATCTGGACAAAGACGGCAAGGAACAGACCATCTTCATGGGCTGTTACGGTATCGGCATTGGTCGCACCGTGGCCGCCGCCATTGAGCAGAACCACGACGAAAACGGCGTCATCTGGCCGCTAGCACTGGCACCGTTCCATTGTTCGGTAGTGGTGATCAATGCCCAGAAGGACGAGGCGGCCCTGGCCATGGGACAACAGCTGCATGACCAGTTGGAGGCTGCCGGAGTCGAGGTCTTGCTGGATGACCGCGACGAACGCCCGGGCTTCAAGTTTAAGGACCATGACCTGATCGGCATCCCGCTGCGGATCGTGGTGGGCGGCAAGAACCTGGCCGACGGCAAGGTGGAGTATAAGCAGCGGGCAGGGGGCGAAATGCTGTTGCTGACGCCGGCTGAAGCCGCCGCCCGAGTGCTGGAGGCGGTGCGCAACGCCTGCGGGGGTGTCCGATGAGCGGCATATGGGATCCCCAGCACGAGTGCATGCCACGCGAAGAACTGGAACAGCTGCAACTGGAGCGTTTGCAGGCCACGCTGAACCGGGTCTACAAGAACGTGCGCTGCTATCAGAACAAGTTCAATGAGCTGGGCATCGTGCCTGAGGATATCACCTCCCTGGCTGATCTGTCCAAGCTACCCTTTACCACCAAAGAGGATCTGCGGCTGAACTACCCCTACGGCATGTTTGCCGTGCCGCTGCGAGAAGTGGTGCGCATCCATTCCTCTTCCGGCACCACCGGCAAACCGACCGTGGTGGGCTACACCAAGAACGACCTCAAGGCCTGGTCCAACCTGGTGGCCCGCTTCATGACCGCCGCCGGCGTGACGCACGACGATGTGATCCAGATTACTTTTGGCTACGGTATGTTCACCGGCGCCTTTGGCCTGCACTATGGTGCTGAAACGATCGGCGCAGCCGTGATACCGATGGGCGGCGGCAATACTGATAAACAGCTGATGATCATGCAGGATTATAAATCCAGCGTCCTGGTGGGTACCCCCAGTTACGCCCTGACCCTGGCCGAGCGGATGGAAAAGCAGGGCATCGACCCCAAGTCCCTCTCTCTTAAGGTTGGACTGTTCGGCGGCGAACCGTGGTCCGAGGCGATGCGCAATGAGATCGAGCAGCGACTGCAGATCAGCGCTACTGATAATTATGGCCTCTCTGAAGTGATCGGCCCTGGTGTTGCTGGGGAGTGCCCCTGTAAAAACGGTATGCATATCTCGGAAGACGCCTTCATAGCCGAGATCATCGACCCTGAAACCGGTGTCGTGCTACCTCCGGGCAGCGTAGGGGAGCTAGTGCTGACCTCCCTTACCAAAGAGGCCTTTCCGATCATCCGCTACCGCACCCGCGACATCACCAGTTTAAACTACGAGCCCTGCGACTGCGGCCGCACCACGGTACGGATGAAAAAGACCATGGGTCGTAGCGATGACATGCTGATCATCAAAGGGGTCAACGTCTTCCCCTCCCAGATTGAAGAGGTGCTGTTCGCCATCGAAGGCTGCGAGCCCCACTACCAGTTGCTTGTTGATCGCCGTGGCACCAGCGACGTGCTGGAGGTCAACATTGAGGTCACCGAACATATCTTCTTTGACGAGATGAAGCGTCAACGGGCCTTTCTGGAGTTGGTTGAGAAGAGGATCGAGTCGGTGATTGGCGTCGGTATCACCGTCAAGCTGGTTGAGCCTAACAGCATCCCGCGCTTTGAAGGCAAGGCTGCCCGGGTGATCGACAAACGAAAGCTGTGATAGAGTACCTGCATTGATACAATCACAACCGCCTGGTGCAGCTACCGCTGCCAGGCGGTTTTTTGCTACGGCATCGATCTGGAGAACGATATGACCGAAACTCTACTTGCGCTACTCATAGCTGCAACCGCCACATGTTTGCTGCTGTTGGTGATCCTGTTGGTAAAACTGTCGCGGCTGGGGGCTGCACCATCCCCGTTGGAAGCCCGCCTTGAGGCGTTGGAGCGGTTGTTGGAGCGTAATGAGCGCACCCAGCGCGAAGAGTTGGCCCGCGGACGGGAGGAGGCACAGGCCATAGGCCGACAGGGGCGCGAGGAATCGCTGAATGCCGTCAAGGTATTGGGGGACGGACTGCTGCAACGGATGAGTGAACTGGCCGGCCTGCAGAAGAACCAGCTGGAGCTGTTTGGCGATCAATTGAAGACCCTGACCAGCACCAACGATGCCCGGATGGAGAAACTGCGCGAAACACTCCAGAGCCGTCTCCAATCCATTCAGGAAGACAATGCCAAGCAACTTGAACAAATGCGGGCCACCGTAGATGAGAAGCTGCACGCCACACTGGAAAAAAGGCTGGGTGAATCGTTCAAACTGGTCAGCGAACGGCTGGAGCAGGTCCAGAAAGGGTTGGGAGAAATGCAGTCCCTAGCCAATGGGGTAGGGGATTTAAAACGGGTGCTGACCAACGTCAAGACCCGCGGCACCTTTGGCGAGGTGCAGCTGGCTTCACTACTGGAACAGATTCTGGCTCCAGGCCAGTTTGAAACCAACGTCGAGACCCGCAGCGGCAGCAACCAGCGGGTGGAGTTTGCCGTCAAGCTGCCGGGACGCGATGGACAAGAGGGCAGTGCCGTCTTTCTGCCCCTAGATGCCAAGTTTCCACAAGAAGATTATTTGCGGTTGGTAGAGGCACAGGAGCGGGCCGATGTCGCTGCGGCAGAAGAGGCTGGCAAATTGCTTGAGCGAGCCATCAAGACTGCAGCAGGGGATATACGCGACAAGTATCTCGACCCTCCTCACACCACCGATTTCGGCGTGATGTTTCTGCCTACCGAGGGGCTGTACGCCGAGGTGCTGCGTCGCCCCGGCCTGTTCGAATCATTGCAGCGGGAGTTTAAGGTGATGGCAGCCGGTCCCACCACCCTGGCAGCACTGTTAAACAGTTTACAACTTGGCTTTCGCACCTTGGCGATTGAGAAGCGTACGGCCGAGGTATGGAACCTGCTGGGGGCAGTACGCACCGAGTTCGGCAAATTCAGCGACATCCTGGACAAAACCCGCAAAAAACTGCAAGAGGCCGGCAATCATATTGAAACCGCCGCCACCCGCACCCGCCAGATGGAGCGCAAGTTGAAAAATGTGCAGGCACTGCCCAGCGGTGAGGCGCAGGGACTCTTGGAGTTGGCGGATGAGGGCGACGATGTCTGAGCGCAAAGGGATTCTCAAGGCTGCCGGTATCCTAGGGTCAGCTACCATCCTCTCCCGCGTTATGGGTATGGTGCGGGATATGGTTACCTCGCGGCTATTCGGTGCCGGGATGGCCACCGATGCCTTTTTTGCCGCCTTTCAGATTCCCAATCTGTTGCGGCGCTTCTTCGCCGAAGGGGCGCTTACCGCCGCCTTTGTGCCGACTTTTTCCGAGACCCTCGTCCAGGAAGGGGAAGAAAAAGCCCGTGAACTGGCCAATCTCTGTTTTACCCTGTTAACGATAGTGATCGGCCTGGTGACCGCCCTGGGCATCGTATGCTCGCCGCTGGTCGTTCAGCTGATGTTCCCCGGCTTCAGCACCACCCCCGGCAAATTCGAACTGACTGTGCTGCTAAACCGGGTGATGTTTCCCTATCTGTTCTTTATCGCGCTGGTGGCGTTGTGCATGGGCATCCTCAACACCCTGCGACACTTCTTCACACCAGCCATCTCCACCGTCTTCCTGAATATTGCCATGATCGTCTGTGCCCTGGCGCTGCGACCGCTCTACCAGTATCCGATAACGGCCCTGGCGGTAGGGGTACTGGTGGGGGGGCTGATACAGCTGGCCCTGCAACTGCCGGTGCTGTGGCGGATGGGCTATCCGATCAAGCCGCACTTCGGATTCAACCACCCCAAACTTAAAAAGATCGCCCTGCTTATGCTGCCGGCCACACTGGGGGTAGGGGTCTACTACCTGAATATCACTGTTGGCAACATACTGGCCTCGCTGCTGCCGCAAGGCAGCGTTTCTTATCTTTATTATGCCCAGCGCCTGTTCGAGTTTCCGCAGGGGGTTTTCACCGTTTCGGTGGCCCAGGCGGTGTTGCCTACCATGAGCCGCCAGGCGGCTGAGGGCGACCTGGGCTCTATGAAAGACTCCCTTAATTACGGAGTCCGCTTGACACTGTTTATAACCATCCCCTCCTTGGTAGGGCTGATGGTCTGTGCAGAGCCGCTGATGACGCTGTTGTTTATGGGTGGGCAGTTCGATCACACCATGGCGCTGCAATCCGCCAAGGCGCTGATCTACTATTCGCTGGGCCTGTCCTGCGTCGCCCTGGTGCGGGTGCTGGCTCCGGCCTTCTACGCCCTGCAAGACACCAAAACACCAGTGGCCACCGCCTTCATAGCCTTTCTGCTCAACCTGGTCTTTAGTCTCTGGCTGATGGGGCCGCTCTTGCATGGCGGTCTGGCGCTGGCCTCTTCGCTGTCTGCCCTGGTCAATATGTCGCTTCTGTTCTGGTTACTGCGTCGCAAGACAGGTCTGCTGGGTGGACGCCGGATGCTGCGCACGGCGCTTTCCGCGTTGGTTGGGGCATTACTGGCTGGTACAGTCGCCTGGTGGGCAATCGGTCTGGTAGATTGGTCTCTGGATGGGCAGAAACTTGTGAAGGCAGGCGGACTTGCTCTGGCGGTGCTGCTTGCCGTTGGTTGTTACAGCGTGGTGATGTACCTGCTCAGGTCAGAAGAAATGCTGGAATTCGGAGCTATCCTCAAGCGCAGGCTTGGCAGAGGTTAGCATGATCTATCAGACCTTTTTCCAGACTCCCTATGGGGTGGGCCTAGTGGCTGCCACCGAGATCGGTATATGCCGCCTGGAATTGCCACCGTTTAAAGATGGAGGCACCACCGGGGACTGCAACAGTTCAGCACTCACCCGCAGGGCAGCTGAGCTGCTGGAGTGCTATTTCAATCATACACCGATCAACTTTGCGCAACTTCCGGTTGATCTGCATGGTCGTACCGGGTTTCAGCAGCAGATACTTAGGCTTGCCATGCAGATCCCCTACGGTCAGATTGTCAGTTACGGCTGTCTCGCGAAGCTGGCGGGTTACCCTGGGGCAGCGCGTGCGGTTGGTGGTGCCATGGCGGCCAACCCAATCCCGATCATCATCCCTTGTCACCGGGTAGTCGCAACATCGGGTGCCTTAACCGGCTACAGTGGACCAGGTGGCATAGCAATGAAAAAAATCCTATTGTCCCTGGAAGGTATTGAATTCATGGGCAAGAAAACTGCTTCCAAAATCGACTGTTTTACACAGGAACTTTTAATCCAAAAATAATTTATTTTCCTTGACACAACTTTAGCTGCAGAAGTTGCTGTAATCAGGCACCAAGGCCGTAACCAGCTGTTTTTTCAATATAAAATAAGTGATTAAAAAATAGGCAATGGGAAAAAATCGTTTGTAAGCGTGTTGCTTTTCCGATTCATCCACACCGTTATCAACAGCTTGTCCACAGATTGTGTGGATAAGGATTTAACCCGCTGGAATTGCATGAAGCGGGTGATTACATGAGAAAAGTCATATATTACGTTCCTTGCGTTTAGCCTCTTCCCACAAAGCATCCATTTGATCCAATCCAGCGTCCTGAAGATTGATACCCTTGGTGTGAAGTTGCTCCTCAACATACCCAAAACGGCTCTGGAACCGGTTGATCGTCTTGCGTAACGCCTCCTCGGTGTCCAGGGCCAGGAAACGCCCCAGGTTGGCTATGGCAAACAACAGGTCGCCCAGCTCTGCTTCGGTATGTTCCTGGTTGCCGCTGGCCAATGCCTCCTCAAACTCATGCAGCTCTTCCATCACCTTAGCCATCACCTGATCCACATGCTCCCAGTCAAAACCGACCCGTGAGGCCTTTTCCGTGATCTTCTGGGCCTTGAGCAAGGCGGGTAGGTGGGGTGGCACTCCAGCCAATGCCGAGCGCCGTTCCTCGCCTTTTTCCTCTTTTTTGATCTTTTCCCAGTTTTCAATCTGGGCCTGACTGTCGGTAATCTCAAGATCACCAAAGACATGCGGATGGCGACGGATCAATTTGTCAGCCAGCGTATCCAGCACATCATCCATGGTAAAACTGCCGCGTTCCTCGGCGATGGCGGCATGAAACACCGGCTGCAGCAACAGGTCGCCCAGCTCCTCCTTCAGGTGTTCGTCAGAACCGCTATCAACGGCCTCAAGCACCTCGTAAGCCTCTTCAATCAGATAGCGTTTGAGGGACTCATGGGTTTGTTCAGCATCCCAGGGGCAGCCACCCGGTGCGCGTAGGCGACGCATAATGGATATAATCTGGTCAAAGCGATTTGTACGGTCATCAGACATGCGAAAAACTCCTCGATTAGCACTAGTGAAAAGTCGTACCAGCAAAGGTTTTGTGTTTCCTTAGACACCTGTTTGGAGTAGCATACACCCACCTATGCAGAAGCGAAAGCATCTACACCTGCCCTTCAGGCGCAAACTGATCTTAAGCTTCGTCATCAACGGCGCCTGTATGCTGGCGGCTTTAGTGTATGCCATTGCCGGCCTCACCACCATGCACCGCACGGTGGGTGATATTGCCCACAATGACCTCGCTGCCGCTACAGCGACTATTACATTACGCGACGGCATGCTGGCCCAGGAACGAACCGCTCGCAGATTCATGATCCTCGGCCAAGCTGAACTGATTGAGGTGCATGCTCGTCAGGCTGAAGTTTTCAAAAAGTCGATCAACCTGCTCAAGGAGCGGACCCAACTCAGCACTCTGCCGCATCTCATCGCCAGTCATGACGCCTATCTCGCCTTAACCGTCAAACTCTTCAATGAAAAATCAGTGCGTGAGTCTGCACTCAAATCAGCTGCTGTTACGGTGGAGACGGCCATCGAACGCCTCCGCGCTGAACAGCAACAGATCCTGGAACAAAAGCTGATGGCTGCAAAATCAAAGGAGGCCCAAACCTCTGCCTGGGCACTTGTCCTGGCGTTCAGCGGTGTCGCATTGTCGGTGGTGGTTGCTGTCGTGCTTGTGTATACTTTTTCCACGTCAATCAACAAACTACAGCAGGCAACGCACCGTATTGCTGCCGGTGATTTCGAGCACGACCCCCAGATTCCTGCCGGTGATGAGATCGGCACCCTGGCCCAGGATTTCATGCGGATGGGGCAACGGCTGAAGGAGCTCGAGCAGATCAGCCTTGATGCCAGCCCACTGACCAGATTGCCGGGCAACATAGCTATTGAGCGTTCCATCACCAAACGTCTACGGGAACAGCAACCCTTTGCCATGTGTTACCTCGATCTGGATAACTTCAAGTCATACAATGATCACTATGGTTACATCAAAGCCAGCGAACTGATCAAGGAGGCCGGTTATCTAATCCATACTGTGGTTGAGGGCTTGGGAGATCCTGAAGCGTTTGTGGGGCATATCGGCGGTGACGACTTTGTGGTTATTATCAACCATATGCTTGCCAAGACCGCCTGCCAGACCATTATCCGGGATTTCGACGCCATGATACCGCGCTATTATTCGGAACATGACCGGGCAGCCGGATTTATTGAAGGGGTTGACCGCTATGGCGTTGCCCGTCGTTTCCCGCTGGTGACCATCTCGATTGCGGTCCTGAACTGTCAGCCTGGTAAATATAGCACGGCAGCCGAGATCGCCACGGCAGCCGCCGAAGTCAAGGACCGGGTCAAGGAATCATCGGGCAGTAACTACATCATCGTGCGGGAGGCAGGCAGTGGTTAAGCTGACTCGACGGCAGTTACAAACAGTTTTAACCGTATCTTCACTGTTTTTAGCCGGCTGTACGGGACTGGGCTGGCAAAACCGTCAGGAACAACAACTCAGCGCCAGCCTTGAGATGCTCAAGGCGGGGGAGGTACGGCGTTCCCATGATCTGCTTGAAGATGTGGTCAATGCACCAGCAGTCAGCGGAGTAACGGACGAGGCGATCTTCAGGCTATCCTTGCTGCTGATCACCGAAGAAGTGGGTCCCAAGAGTGCGCCGCGTGCTCAGGCGCTACTGGAGCGGTTGCGTAAAGAACACCCCCAAAGTAGCTGGACGCCGCAGGCCAATCTGCTGCTTGCCTGGCTGACCAGCCCCAAAGGGGGGCGTGATCGTGACCGGGAACAGATTACACACCTGCTGCGTGAAAACAGGGAATTAATACGTGAAAACAGAGAGTTGCGTCAAAACATCGAACGTTTGAAAGACCTTGATCTAGAAATGGAGAAGAAGCGGAAGCGATAATCCGGCTTACCCTTTTCGGCCCTGCCCCTGCTTGTCCCCTCCAAGGTATTCCTGCAAAAACGCCCCTTTGTAGGCCATAAAGCGGTTGTCGGCAATGGCCTGCCGTATCTCCGCCATCATGGTCAAGTAAAAGCTGATGTTGTGGATGGCCGACAGCACGGCCGACAGCACTTCATTGGCCACGAACAGGTGATGCAGGTAGGCCCGACTGAAGGTGCGGCAGGTATAGCAGGAACATGAGGGATCAATCGGATAAAAATCCCGCTTGTAATTCTTGTTGGTCAGACGGATTTTGCCCCGCCGGGTGAACAGGGTAGCGCTGCGGGCATAGCGGGTGGGAATCACGCAGTCGAACATATCCATACCCCGCTCAACGCTCTCCAGGATATCCTCCGGCAGGCCGACCCCCATCAGGTAGCGCGGCTTATGTTCAGGAAGATGGGGCGCAGTCCAGCCCACCACCTTTTTCAGCAGCTCCAGCCCCTCGCCCACCGAGACCCCGCCGATGGCGTAGCCTGGCAGATCCAGTTTGCCCATCTCACGGGCGCACATCATGCGCAGATCTTCATACACGCTGCCCTGCACAATGCCAAACAGGGCCTGATCCGGACTGGTCCAGGCCTTCTGGCATTCCTTCAGCCAGCGGATGGTCTTTTTGGTGGACTGCTCGGCGTACTTTTTGTCGCAGGGGTAGGGGATGCACTCGTCAAAGGCCATCATGATGTCCGACCCCAGATCCTGCTGGATGCGGATCGCAGCGGCCGGGTCAAGATAGATCTCTTCACCGGTCAGCTCATGCTTAAAAAAAACGCCATCTTCAGTGATCCGCTTTTTTGGCAGAGAAAAGACCTGAAAACCGCCTGAATCGGTCAGAATAGGCTTGTCCCAGGCCATAAAACGGTGCAGGCCGCCTGCCTTTTGTACCAAGCCCTCCCCCGGCTGCAGGTGCAGGTGATAGGTGTTGGAAAGGATGATCTTGGCGCCGGTTTCCTCAATCTGCACCGGAGTCAGCGGCTTCATGGCCCCGTGGGTAGCCACCGGCATGAATATCGGGGTAGGAATTTCGCCACGACTGGTGGTCAGCATACCCAAGCGGGCCGCTGATGAACGGTCTTTATGCAGTAAACTGAATTGCAGCATGGTTTACAACTCCTCGGGCCGGAAGGCCACCACGTCATCAATCGAATCCAACCCGGCAACCAGCATTACCAGTCGATCAACCCCCAGGGCGATGCCGGCCGAAGGGGGCATGACCGACAGCTCATTCAGAAAACGCTCAGGCAACGGAAGTGTTGAGCGACCAGCCGCAGCTCTCCTGCGATTGGTCTCCACAAAGCGTGCCCGCTGTTCCTGGGGGTTGTTCAGTTCGCTGAAACCGTTGGCCAGCTCCAGACCAGCCAGATACAACTCAAAGCGCTCCGCAAAGCGAGGATCATCAACCTTAGTTCGCGACAAGGCGGCCAGTTGAGCCGGATAGTCGGTCATGATGACCGGCACCGGAATATTCTCCAGAGCAGGCTCAATTCGCGACACCAGCAATTCGTCAAAGAGGTCGTTTTCGGCGCTGGCCAGGGCATCGGCCTGCGCAAAACGCAAAAATGCCTCCTGGACGCTGACATTCTCCCATTCTGGCTTTGGGTCAATTTTTTTACTGAAACGGGTGAAATTGCCGTCTGCGGTACACTGTTGCGCCACCTGACGCAACAGACTGATACAATCATCCATCAGGTCATGATAATCAGCATCGGCTCGATACCATTCCAGCATGGTGAACTCCGATAGATGACGAGAACCCCGTTCGTCGGCGCGCCAACAGTGACTGATCTGGAAGATCCTTTGATGCCCCCGACAAAGCAGGCGTTTCATGCAGATTTCGGGAGAGGTTTGCAGCTGCCAGGAGGGCAGGGCAGCTATCGGATCAATATAGTCTTCAGGTGCATTGGCCGGAATAAGAAGAGGGGTCTCCACTTCGAGAAACCCCCGCTTCACAAAAAACTGACGTATGGCCTGCACCACCTGAGCCCGGAGTATCAGGGCCGAGTGCATCATGCTAGCCTTTCACGCGGGTCGAGTATTCGCCGGTACGGGTGTCGATCACGATCAGCTCGTTCTCTTCGATGAAAGGCGGTACCCGCAGTACGTAACCGGTCTCCAGGGTGGCCGGCTTGGAATCACTGCCGGAGGTGTCGCCCTTAAGCCAGGGGTCGGTCTGAACAACCCGCAGGTTCACAAAGTTGGGCAGGGTAACACCGATCGGCTTTTCACCGAACAGCAGCACCGACACCTTGGTGTTTTCCAGCAGAAAGTTCTTGGAGTCGCCCACGGTCTCTTCCTCCATCACCACCTGCTCATAGGACTGCTGGTCCATAAAGGTATAGTGAGTACCCTCCTTATAGAGATACTCCATGTCCCGTTCATCCATACTAGCCGGCTCGAAGTTTTCACCGGAGCGATAGGTGCGATCAAGGGTTACCCCGTTGATCATGTTTTTCATCTTGCACTTGTACAGTGCCTGGCCCTTGCCGGGTTTAACAAAATCAAAGGCGGTCACCAGATAGGGGTCACCATCAATGATCAGCTTGGTGCCTTTTTTCAAATCAGCAACAGACAGCATACAATCTCCTTAAAATCAAATAGTTAAGAACAAAAAACTCATGCACTACAGGAACTGTCAGGCATGAGTTTTAAAGTATGTCAAACTGTATGTGCTACTTGGCGCGATAGGTGATCCGGCCACGACTCAGGTCGTAGGGAGAGAGCTCCACCGTGACCTTGTCGCCAGGCAGGATCTTGATGAAGTACTTACGCATCTTGCCGGAGATGTGAGCCAGAACAACATGATCATTCTCAAGCTTAACCCGGAACATCGCATTGGGCAGCGGCTCGATCACCGTGCCTTCAACTTCAATCGCTTCTTCTTTGCTCATGCAGCAGCAAGCTCCTTTTTCAACAAATTCGACAACGTGCAACAGTACCTACATTCAGCATGTTTTGCAAGTTTTATCGATAACCACCCCTATAGCGCCCATAAGATATATTATGTAAAGTACGCTATGTATCTCTAAATAAGGTATTGTTTGTCTGCACACCCCTACTGATATTGGATATAGAGCGGCTTGGGATTAAGCTTGAGAACATCCTGGGGCAGCATCAACGGATCGCCCTTCTTGGTGTCGTTGTGATAGAACAACTTGAAGCCCGTAAACTGAACCGGCTCGGCGACAATGTAATCCTTGTACGAATCACGCTTCAGCCACGGCGCCCCCCAACCGTCCATATGCATCACCACCTGCACCTCGGGCCGCAACACAATCTTGTCGGCGTTGGTCACACCATTACGGGTAAAACGATGCACCACCAACACCTTGGGCGGCAGTTGATACTTATTCACCAGCTCCTTCAGATAGCCGCTGGCATAATTGATATCAGCAGCGTCATAGGTGCCGATCTTTTTGCCTGGCTTGGCCAGGCTGCTGATCAGGTTAAATTCAGGGTCAATACCGAGATGCACATCCGGGTTTTTGAGGATATGTTCAAAACGCGGCAGTACGGCCCTGATGTCGTCATGGCCGGTCTGGATATCGATAAACAGGATTGCCCCGATCTCCTTGGCCCAGCCATAGACCTGATTAACGATCTCATCCGGCATGACCATCCGATATTTACCTGATTTACCCGGTTCACCCTGGGCCACCACCGCTATCAGGTGCAAGGCCGGCTGCACCGGAGTTGCCGGGTCAGCCTTTTCCCACTTGGCAACCTCAGCTTTCAGCCGCCGCAGCATCTCGTCCTTGGGAAACTCACCCAGTGCTCCCATCCGCTTTGAAAGCGGGTTGCCATAGTAGGCCACAATCCGCTTCTGGGGCAGGATCGCCCCCGGCAACGGTGCGGGATGCTTTTTTGGCCACCCTTTGCGGGCGGCAAACTCCGGGTCTTCACCGGAATTATACTTGATCTTCACCCTGCCCTTGGCGCTGCTGTACATCTGAAGTGGCGCCAATTCAGTGCCCAAAACCGTACTGTGGTGCTCAAAGGGTGCTATTTTTGACGATGAAGGCGACGGGAAGCCGGTTGACGACATAACTTGCTGCGCCACATTCGACGATGGCAACGATGGAGGCTTACGGTCCTGACAGCCGGCGACAAACAACATGGAGAGAAACACGACAACGAGCAGTAGCAAGGCACATTGCTTCAGCGACAGATGCGACCATTTGATGCGGTGATGCGACACGGCAAAACTCCCAACTTTGTTTTAAGATATGCACAAGAAAAGCCACAGTGCGGAGAGCACTGCGGCCGACCTGCGGACGCTGGTTATATAGCATAGTGATCAGACCGTTGCCAAGCAAGAAACCAGGGCCTATTCGTACCCCAGCTCCCGCAGCATGGCGGTGCGCTCGGTCCAGCGTTCCTGCACCTGGACAAACAGCTCCAGAAAGACCCGGGTGCCCAACAGTCGCTCGATATCGCGGCGGGCCTGCTCCCCGATCTTCTTGAGCATGCTGCCCCGCTTGCCAATGATGATCCCTTTATGGGTGTCACGCTCAACCATGATGGTGGCGGTGATGGCCACCACGCCGTTCTCCCGTTCCTGGAAGGCCTCCACCACCACGGCGGTGCCGTAGGGGATCTCTTTGGTGGTCAGGCGGAAGACCTTCTCGCGGATTAGCTCGGCGCAGATGAACTTCTCCGGCAGGTCGGTCAGGATATCCTCAGGAAAGAGTGCCTCCCCTTCCGGCAGCCGCTCCCGCACTAACCCCACCAGCCGTTCCACGTTACTGCCGCTCTGGGCCGAAATCGGGATGATCTCGGGGAAGGCATGCAGCCTGGTGTAGCCCTCTATCAGGCTGAACAGCTTTTCCTTGGGTTCCACCTGGTCTATCTTGTTCAGCACCAACCAGACCGGGGCCCCGGCTCTGGTACAGATATCCTTTACAAACGGCTCGTCGATCCTTTGGGTGGCATCCACCACCAGCAGCAACAGATCGATGCCGGTCACGGCGGTCATGGCAGCATCAACCATGGCCTTGTTGATCCGGTTACGGGCACTGTGGATGCCGGGTGTATCAACAAATACGATCTGGCTGCCCTCGTCGGACAGGATGCCGCGGATCACGTTGCGGGTGGTCTGGGGCTTGTCCGAGACCGCCACGATCTTCTCTCCCAGGATACGGTTCAGCAGGGTGGACTTGCCCACATTGGGACGGCCGATGATCGACACGAAGCCAGATTTGTATGCTACATCGCTCATGATTAGTTCTTTCCGCCCCAGGTGTCGCGCAGGGTAACCACTCTATTGAATACCGGCTGGCCGGGCTGTGAATCCTTCTCATCGGCACAAAAATAGCCCAAGCGCTCAAACTGAAAACTCTGGCCCGGTGCGGCCTGCAGCAGTGACGGCTCAACCCGGCATTGCGGCAGGATCGAAAGGGATTCGGGATTGAGGAACTGTTTGTAGTCTGCCCCGCTTCGGTCCGGGTTGGCATCACTGAACAATCGGTCAAACAAGCGTACCTCGACCTGACCGGCATGGGGTGCTGAGACCCAGTGGATCACCCCCTTGATCTTACGACCATCGGAGGTAACCGGACCGTTGGTGGAGCCGGGGTCATACTCGCCATGCAACTCGATGATCCGACCCTGTTCGTCCTTAATCATGCCGGTGCACTTGACTACGTACGCGTACTTCAGCTTGACTTCCCCCCCCACTGTCAGACGATGGAATCCCTTAGGGGGATCTTCCATAAAATCGTCGCCATCAATCAGTATTTCACGAGAAAAGGGGATTTTGCGACTGCCCAGCTCCGGCTTCGCCGGGTGGTTTGCAACCTCAAGCTCCTCGCTGCCCCCCTCGGGATAATTATCAATGATCAACCTGATCGGGTGCAGCACAGCCATGGCACGCAAAGCGGTTTCGTTCAGATCGTTTCTGACACACTCCTCCAAGACTTCATAGCCAATCCAGGCATCACTACGCCCTACCCCAATCCGATCACAGAAGGTGCGGATTGAACCGGGGGTATAACCACGTCGCTTCAGTCCCATGATGGTCGGCATGCGCGGGTCGTCCCAGCCGTTGACCAGGCCGGTCTGCACCAGTTCCTGCAGCTTGCGCTTGCTCATCACGGTGTAGGAGAGGTTCAGGCGGGCAAACTCGTACTGACGGGGCTTGGAGGGTACCGGCAGCTGCTCCAGAAACCACTCGTACAGCGGTCGATGGGACTCGAACTCCAGGGTGCAGATCGAGTGGGTTATCCCTTCAATCGCATCGGACTGGCCATGGGTGAAGTCGTACATCGGGTAGATGCACCAGGCATTGCCCACATGGGGGTGGCTGGCGTGCAGGATCCGGTACAGCACCGGATCGCGCAGGTTCATATTGGGCGAGGCCATGTCGATCTTGGCCCGCAACACCTTGGTGCCGTCAGCGAACTCACCGGCCCGCATGCGGCGGAACAGGTCGATATTTTCCTCAACCGAACGGCTGCGAAAGGGGGACTCGGTGCCCGGTTCGGTCAAGGTGCCGCGGTACTGCTTCATCTGCTCCGGGGGCAGGTCATCCACATAGGCCTTGCCCTGCTCAATCAGGTATTCAGCCCACTGATAGAGCTGCTCAAAGTACTCCGAGGCGTGGTAGAGATGCTCGCCCCAGTCAAACCCCAGCCAGCGTACACTTTCTTTAATGGATGCAATGTACTCGCTATCTTCTTTGACCGGATTGGTGTCGTCAAAGCGCAGATGGCAGACCCCGCCGAAATCGCGGGCCAGGCCGAAATTGAGGCAGATCGACTTGGCGTGGCCGATATGCAGATAGCCGTTGGGCTCCGGCGGAAAACGGGTCACCACGGACTGATGCTTACCGCTGGCGAGATCATCGCTGACAATCGTACGCAGAAAGTTGGTGGGAGTGGTTGGTGCTTCAGTCGTACTCATGAATGCCTCTCAGATGTAAACAGATTACAGCAGCTCTCCCAATAGGGAGTTGGCGTAACCTTCTAAAATCCTCACCTCAGCCAGCGTGCCGATCAAGTCGGGGGTGCCGCTTAGATTGACGATCCGGCCTGACTCTACCCGGCCGGTGACCTGCCCTTCCCGCTTGGCCAGCCCATCCACCAGCACCTGCTGGATGGTGCCGACATAGGCCTCGTTGTGGGCCCGGCTGTGCTGCAGCTGCAGCTTTTGCAGGCGATCGAGCCGCTCCAGCTTGACCTGCTTGGGCAGGTCATCGGCCAGCTCAGCCGCCCTGGTGCCGGGACGGGGTGAATACACAAACGAGAACAGGTCAAAATAGTTGACCGCCTCCATCAGGGAGAGGGTCTCTTCGAATTCCGCCTCAGTCTCGCCTGGAAAGCCGACGATCATATCGCCGGTCAGCTTGACATCGGGCCGGGCACTTTTAAGTTTGTAAACCGTTTCCAGATAGCGTTCCCGGCTGTAGCCCCGGTTCATGGCGTTCAGGATACGGTTGTTGCCCGATTGGGCCGGCAGATGCAAGGCGCCGCACAATGTGGGCAGATCGGCGTAACAGGCGATCAACTGGTCAGACATATCCTTGGGGTGCGAGGTCATGAAACGGATGCGGCTGACCCCCGCCACCTCGGCCACGGCCCGCAGCAGCTCGTGAAAGGGCGGCTGACCCTCCCCTTTCAGGCCGTAGGAGTTGACATTCTGCCCCAACAAGACAATCTCCTGCACCCTCTGGTCGGCCAGTTCGCGCACCTCAAGCATGATCTCGTCAAAGCGGCGGCTGATCTCGCGGCCACGCACATAGGGCACGATACAGTAGGCACAAAAGTTGTCGCAACCCTGCATCACCGTTACAAAGGCCGAAGAGCGGTTGATACCGGCGATGGGCGGGAACAGGTCCAGGCGCTGGCTGCTGTCCAGGAAATCGGTCTCGCTGCGCCGCGCGCCTTTCTCGGCATCCCGCACCATATCCTTTACCAGATGCAGATTATGGGTGCCGACCACGATATCCAGCCAGGGATAGTCGTTAAGCAGCCGATCCCCCTCTTCCTGGGCCACACAGCCGGCGATGCCGATCAGGGTAGCGGGCCGTTTCTTCTTCAGGTTGCGCAGGTTGGCCAAGTGCTGATGGACCTTGTCAGAGGCGCCGCCCCGCACGGTGCAGGTATTGAACAGGATCAGGTCACCCTCACGCAGATGCTCGGTGGGGGCATACCCCAACTCGGCCAGCATGGTCACGATCCGCTCAGAGTCATTCACATTCATCTGGCAGCCGAAGGTGGCTATGTACAGTTTTTTGGTCAGCATTGAATCGTCTTATATACCTGCTTTTGGCCAGGTTCGTCAATTGCTAACTCCCGACAAGCCTTGCATTTCAACCGATTCCACCCTATAGTTGCCCGCCCCTTGAAATTGGCGCTGGGGATGCTTATCAATTGAAATTATATCTTGTTCAGGAGGAGTCTTCGTACCATGTCCAAGGCCACCAAACAGTTCCAGACCGAAGTAAAGCAGTTGCTGGATCTCGTGATTCACTCACTCTACTCCAACCGCGACATCTTTCTGCGGGAGCTGATCTCCAACGGATCCGACGCCATTGACAAAGCCCGCTTCGAGGCCCAGTCCAACGAAGCGATCCTGGAGGGCAACAGCGACTGGAAGATCAAGCTGATCCCCAACAAAGACAACGGCACCCTGACCATCCGCGACAACGGTATCGGCATGTCGATGGCCGAGGTGGAGGAGAACATCGGCACCATCGCCAAGTCTGGCACCAAATCGTTCATGCAGGCCATGAAGGACGCCGCTACCGCTGAGCAGCCGGAACTGATCGGCCAGTTCGGGGTCGGCTTCTACGCCTCCTTCATGGTGGCGGATAAAGTGACCCTCACCACCCGCCGGGCCGGTGATGCGGCCCATGGCACCTGCTGGGAATCGCTGGGCGACGGCTCCTACACCATCGAGGACTGCACCAAGGCCGAGCGCGGCACCGAGATCGTGCTGCACCTGAAGGACGAATTCAAGGAGTACCTGGACGAGTGGAAGATCCGCTCGATCGTCAAGAAGTACTCCGACTTCATCCAGTATCCGGTCTGCATGGACATCACCCGCAGCGAGGTACCCCGCGATCCGGACGGCAAGGAGATCGAAGGGGCCGGCACCATCGAGAAGACCGAGGAGCAGACCTTAAACTCCATGAAGGCGATCTGGGCCCGCTCCAAGAGCGAGGTGAGCGAAGAGGAATACAAGGAATTCTACAAGCATGTCTCCCATGACTTCGAGGACCCCTTCAAGACGATCCACTTTGCCGCCGAGGGCACCAGCGAGTTCAAGGCCCTGCTCTACCTGCCGGCCAAGAAGCCGTTCGACCTGTTTATGGCAGAGCGCAAGCGCGGCATCCAGCTGTATGTGAAGCGGGTCTTCATCACCGAGAAGTGCGACGCCCTGCTGCCCGACTACCTGCGCTTCGTACGCGGCGTGGTGGATTCATCCGACCTGCCGCTCAACGTCTCCCGCGAGATCCTGCAAGAAGATGTGCAGATCAAGCGGATTCAGAAGAGCCTGGTCAACAAGGTCCTCTCCACCCTCACTGATCTGAAGGAAAAAGAGTACGACGAGTACCTGACCTTCTGGAAGGAGTTCGGCCCGGTGCTGAAGGAAGGTCTGCACTTCGACTTTGCCAACAAGGAGAAGCTGCAGGAGCTGCTGCTGTTCCAAAGCAGCAGCACCGAGGCAGGCGCATTTGTCTCGCTCAAGCAGTACGTAGAGCGGATGCCGGAGAACCAGAAAGAGATCTACTACATCACCGGCGAGGAGCGGGCCGCCCTGGAGCAGTCGCCGCTCTTGGAGGCCTTCAACGCCAAAGGGTTTGAGGTGTTGTTCATGACCGACCCGGTGGACGAGTGGGTGGTGCAGTCGCTGCACGAATATCAGGAAAAGCAACTCAAGGCCGTTGACCGGGGCGATGTGGACCTGGACAGCGAAGAGGAAAAGAAGGAGAAAGAAAAGAAACAGGAGGAGGCCAAGAAGGAGTTCGGCAGCCTGCTGGAGCTGATCAAGAACCGCCTGGAGAGCAAGGTAAAAGAGGTGCGTTTCTCGAACCGCCTGACCGACAGCGCCTGCTGCCTGGTGGCTGACGACTACGGCATGAACGCCAACATGGAGCGGATCATGCGGGCCATGAATCAGGCCGTGCCTGAATCCAAGCGGGTGCTGGAGCTGAACCCAGATCACCAGATCGTGCGGGTCATGGGCGACATGTACCAGCAGAGCGCCGACGACGCCCGGCTGTTGGACTACGCCGACCTGCTCTACGATCAAGCCCTGCTGACCGAAGGCACGCCGATCAAAGATCCGCTCAAGTTCACCAAGCTGGTCAGCGAGCTGATGGTGAAGGCGGCCAAATAAGCTCCTGCTTCTGCAGCTACTAATTACAAAAGGGCAGACAGCGTCAAGCTGTGCTGCCCTTTTGTATATCCTACAAATAAGCCAGTCCGAGTTGATTAATCCATCAGACAGCGCCCCCTAGTGCCGTGCCATCAGGGCGAACACTCCCCATCCCAGGTATTCACGCGTATAGGTGGCGTAACGCACAGGCTCCGAGGTCAATTGAGCGCGAACCTCTTTGGCCAACTCATCGTCGGGATTGGCTTCAAGCCAGCGGCGCATAGTGAGCCACTTTGCCGCTTCATATCTGTCCCAACCGTCTTGATCGGCCAGAACCATCTCAACAACATCGTAGCCAAGCTGGCCAAAAGACGCGAGAAGTCCCGGAAGCATCTGAAAGTCAGAGATCGCGTTAGCGAGACACCCCTTGGCAACAGCTTCTGTCGGCGGCAACTGCCGCCAGTAGGGCTCACCAATCAGGATGATCCCTCCGGTGCGCAGGCTCCGCGCCAGCAGCTCGATAGTACCCGCGACTCCACCGCCAATCCAGGTGGCGCCGACACAGGCTGCCACACCGACCTTCTCTTCAGAAATATAGCCCGTAGCATCGCCATGAATAAACGTTACCTGATCGGTGACACCAAGCTCTACAGCACGGAGTCGTGCCTGCTCGGTAAACAACTGGCTCATATCAATGCCGGTGCCGATAATTCCGTAATCACGTGCCCAGGCACACAGCATCTCCCCCGAACCGCTACCAAGGTCGAGAACCCTCGTTCCTGGTGCTAGACGCAGTGCTGCGCCAAGCGTGGCGAGTTTATCTGGTGTGATCGGGTTGTGGATACGGTGAGCGCTTTCGGTGATATTGAATATCCGTGGGATGTCTACCATGATGAAAATATCCTTTGGGGGTAACTAGGTTCGGCTATGGTCTAACGTTCACGAGATAACCGGCTGGCGATGCCGAAGCGATGCTGCCTGAACTGCCGACCAACTGACGACTGAGGAACTGGTGAAATTCAGCGCAGAGTAAGCCAGTCCGAGTTGATTGAGCCGTTAGGCCTGTTTGACAAAGTTACCTTCTGGCTTTGCCGCTGATATGGCTGACTTCAATTTTGAAAACTCTTGTAACTTTGTCCTTGGCCTCGATGTACTGTTTTCCCTCTTCGATGAAGTCCCGGCAATATTTTTCCAGCAAGAGAATAAGCGCATTGTAGCGTTCTTGCCCGAATATCTCCGAGGTAATGCCGAAAGCCACAGCACTTTCATACTCGGTTCCAAATTTATCTGGCAGGATTTTGGTCGTACCAACCACGCAAAAAGAAACTCTTGGGTTGTCTACGATGTTGTCTAGCTTCTGTCCGCTCAGTGCACAGTGAAAATAGATGCATCCATTATTGTATGCGTAGCTCAGTGGCACGCCGTAAGGCTGCCCGTCCTTGCCGACCGTCGACAAGGTGCCGTATTCGGCAGAAGCGAGTAATTCAGCGGTTTCCTGGGAGCTAATTTTGCGGTCTTTTCTGCGGATGGATTGCATCTGAGTCACCAATGCCTAACGTAAGGATCACCGGCGGCTGAAAGCCGTCCGGTGGATTATTTTGTTGGGCTGGTTGGTTCAATACTCATGCATCTATCCCAGTTTCGATGCGCTTGGTGAGTTCTTCGATAATTGTTGTAGGTAAGCTGATGTTATCGTTTCGTGCTGCTCTTTTCATCAACTCGCAACCCCACTTCCACGTCTCACGGTAAGCATGCCAAAGTCTTGCTTGATCGAGGTCGGCTGTACAGGAACGGTAGCGCCCATATGCTTCCACGGAGATATCTTTTTCCAGCCCCTTTGATGGGGTTGGCCAATGCTCTGTTGTTCCTTCTGCCAGACGGACCAATTTGAGTAGATTACTGTGACTGTCGCTCAATAAGGCCCAGGCTCTTGCAAATTCTCCTCTTGCCAGCACGTTTATTCCAAACAGCACCAGGTTTATGAAGTTAGCCGCAACCGACATTACCTCGGTGGTCGTATTGCGATCGGGAGGATTCCCGACAAAGGGGCGCAGATATCTTTCGATTGCGCCTGTTCGATCGACAATGATCGTTGACTCTAGAGAAGGGAACCAGGCATATCCTTGCCATGTTTCGATAATCGGAATTCTTGATGCCGGTTCGAAATGAAACTCACCCCGGACCAGGTTTGTAAAAATCGCAGTATGATGTCCATAGTCATCGGCAAAATAAAGCTCAAGCGTTTCAATCTGTGCAACCCAGTGTTCCTGATCGATATTGGGGAAACTCTCATCTTTAAAGAATAATATAAATTCAATATCGGAGAATCGGTCGCCCTCTCCAGTTGCAAATGAACCGAACATAAACGCGCCCTCAATACGGGCATCTTGCACACAAAGCTCGCGGACGCGCTCTATCATTTTCTCCTGCAACATAAAAACCTCCGGGGAAAAGCTGTTCTCGTTCGCATTGCTCAGGTACGTAAAACGGCATCTGCACACAGCCAGAAAAGCTTCTCGCGTATGGCGGCTCTTGATTGCCATGAACGTTCATCCCATTCTAAACAGCTCAAATCGTCACCGCCATATAATACCTGCCCTAGGACTACACCACGAAATTGAGCAACTGCCATCATCCCAGCGCTTTCCATTTCTACTGTAAGACAGCCTTCTTCTTTTCTCATGGCAATTCTATCCGGTGTCTCCCTGAAAGGCGCATCGGTCGTCCAAGTTTTACCGATATGATACGGAACGTTCGTATTGCTCAGGGTGTTTACAAGGGCCTTCACCCCCGCTTCGTGCGCAAACACTTCTCGACTTGGCTGCAGGTAATGATACGAAACGCCTTCGTCGCGAATTGCGCTGGATACAACAACCAAGGTACCAACCGTTATAGGCTTGTCAAGAACTCCACAACCTCCACAAACCATGAATTTACGACAACCATAAGCGATGACCTTTTCGAGCAGGCCTGCAGCCAGTGGAGCGCCGACACCTGGATGGAAGAATGCCAATCGCTGGTCACAGTATTCAATTTCATAAATGGGATGAGGTCCATCCTCCCAATAGTCTGTTACCAATACCTTTGCATTGTGCTCGATTACCACTTTATCGATCACTTCTCTGAAAAAGCAGATTACACAAAGCTCAGGCATGTCCAGAGGTTTGATGACCTTTGAAGGTTCAATAAAAGCTATACGAGTTGAGTCGTATTCAAGAATAGGAAATGTCATATTTATAAATCCTTGGTATAGCCCAACGTTTATTAGACACCCTAAATTTCTGTCAAAAACGACATTTTGTCGTTTTTTCCGTCACTCGCACAGCTAACAATCTAATATTATAAATTTAACAAAAAGCAAAAACGTCCTAAAAAATACGGCAAAAACGACAAGCAAGCCCAACCGTTCTGCAGGTGTATTAGCCGGTATTAGCCAAACCGATAGACCAGCCTGCCATCCTGATACAGCTCGATCGGGCCATCCTGCGACACCTTGATCACCTTGCCGAAGAAGGAGGCGGCAATGGCGGCGGTGGTACGGCCGCCACCGATCACCATCTCGCGGGCATGGGAGGTGTCGATGATGAAGCCGGTCTCCAGCAGTTTGCCATGGGGGTCCAGCACCGTCATACCGTCGGAGGAGAGTATCCGCAGCAGGGTGCCGGATTGTTTCAAAGCGGCAATCCCCTGCCCTTTGACCCGGCTGATCAATAGGCGCACAATCGGGTCATCGCCCCCCACCGAACCTTTCTTGAGCGGCGCCAGCTGACGGGCCGTGCCGGCATGGATCAGGATGACGGTGCCGTGACGCAGCTTGGAGACGGCATAGACCGTCCAGAGCAGGTCATCCACGGTTTCCTGGTCCATCTCATCCCCCAGGAAGGAACGGAAGATATCCGGATCAAAGATCGCCCACATCCCCTTGCGGCGGATCAGCAGCTTGCCCGGGCTGATCAGCACCTCGATCTCGGAGACCTCATTGACGGTGATGGCAAAGGCACCGCTGCCGGCCCGCCTGACCATCGAAAACATCTCACGCTGGGTCAGCCGTTCGATATCGGCCTGAACGATAGTGGGTGATGTCCGCAGGACACCGATCACCTGCATCTGGATGCCGGCCACAAAGAACAGGTTGTTGCCGTCAATGAAGCGATAGGTGAGCGGGTTCTCCAGAAAATTGGGTGAGATGCCCTGATGTGGCTGCAACGGAATCAAGTTGTGGCCACGGGCCCGGAAGGTCTTGCGCAGGGCCGGTTCAGTGGTGCGGTGTACCAGAAAGCCGGTGGTGGCCGGTTTGCCTTCGTAGCGCTGATAGGAGAGATTTTTGAGCAGCTGGATCAGCTGCTGGATCGGCCAAAAGCCTTTGCTGCTGTCGCCCCGCAGAAAGCGGGCCACAGTGATATCCATGATGGAGGCCAACAGGGCGGTACGAAAGTGGGCGACAAACCCTTCAAGCTTGAAACCGCTGTAAAGGCCCGAGAAGGCCGCCAGCAGCTCATGACAGAAGCGCGTTTCGGTTTTGGTAAAGGGGAGACCGGGCCTGACAGCAGAGAAGGCATAGCTGCGTCCCTCGATGTCGATGGTCTGCGTCAGACCACCTTCGACACCGTGGGGCGTAGTCTCCGACTCGTCAACTGGTACAAAGGCTATGGCGGCATCTCCCAGCAGGCTGCTGATAGCCGGTTTGATGGCATCAAAGACGCTGATCGGCATGGTGTAGGGTTCCTGACTGTGTGGCAAGATGGGGCAAACGGGTACAGCGTTTTCAACGGCGTAGTCAAAGAGTATACCAGCCGAGAATGGTCTGTCCAGTGGTGTTGCTACAGGTTTTCGACTTTGCACGGATACGGTTTTTACAGTATAGATAAGCCATACTGTCTGCTGGAGGCCACTATGGTACGTTCGATCATACCTGCAGCGCTTTGTCTTGCTCTGGCGCTGACCACCCTGCCCTGCCCTGTTTCTGCCAAGCCGCTCTGTGTGGAGAACGAGGGAGAGGCGGTGATTGTGCGGGGCGATCTGCCTTCGGCCAGGATCGAAGCCATGAATCGCGCCAAATGGGCCGCTGTGGAGCAGGTGGCGGGTGTGGAGGTCAACAGCCGCACCATTATTGAGGATTCGGCCCTGCTGGATGATATCATCACCACCCGCACCCAGGGTGTGGTGACCAGCCATCGCCTGATCAAGGAGCAGAACAATGGTGACAGTATCACCGTGCGGGTTGCGGCCTGCGTTGAACCGGCACAGGCGCGGGATGCAATTGCTCCGCTGGCACTGAACAGCGCCGTGGCGGTGTTTGTGCCGGCCCGACAGCTGTCTGGCGGCAAACAGACGCAGTACGACGACAGCACCAGCTTCAGCGAGGCGCTGAACAACGCCCTGATTCAGAAGGGGTTTACGGTGCGCGATCTGGCCGCCGGCCCCGGCATCAAGGCGGCCGACATGGACCGGGCACTCAAGGATGGCAACTTCCTCGCCCTGCGCTCCCTGGCCTACCGCTACCGCACCAACACCATCCTGATCGGCCGCATCGAGCCGACAATATCCACCAGCCGTGGCGAGGATGTGGGCTACGGCATCAGCATGCCGTTCACCACGGTGACGGTACGGCTGAACTATCGCCTGCTGACCCGTGACGGACGTGACCAGTTGACTATCCTGGCGGCCGGCAGCGAAGAGGCGGTCGGCCTGGCTCCGACACCGGCCGATGCCCAGGCGGCTGCCCTCAGAAACCTGGCCGACCGCGCCGTTCCAATCATTATGACCAAGGTCGACCAGCGGACCAGGGAGCTGGCTGCCAAGGTGGCGGTGACGGTCGAAGGGGTCAACAGCCCGGACGAGACCTTTGCCATCCGCGACACCCTGCAACGGATCACCTGGGTGGCCGGTGTGGAGGATCTGGGCCTGGGCCAGTTCCGGGTCAGCTACCCGGAAAACCCGCTCTATCTGGCTAACAGTTTGACCCAACGCGGCTTCAGGATCGTCAGCTACAGCAAGGATGCCATCCGGGTGCGCCGCCAATGAAGGTTCTGTTCGTCCACCCCTACGGCAGCAACTTTCTGGCAGGCAAGCCGGACATCACCACCATCTTCAACGTGATGCCCCCCCTGGGGCTGCTCTCGATCATGGCCTGGCTGGAGCGCCATGGCGTGGCGTCCGAGATCATCGACTGCTATGCCACCCCACTGCCCCAGGATGCGCTGGTGGAAGAGATACTCCATCGCGCCCCCGATGTCGTGGCCTTTTCCTGCACCACCTCATCGTTTCTAGAGGGCAACCGGATCGCCGAGGCGCTCAAGGCGCGCAACGACCGGATGGTTACCGTGTTCGGCGGCGCCCACGCCTGCACCATGGGCCCGCCACTGCTGGACCGCTTTGCGGCCATCGACTACCTGGTGCTGGGCGAAGGGGAGCAGACCATGCTGGAGCTGGTGCAGGCCGGCTGCAACAACCCCTCCATGATTCCCGGCCTGGCCTATCGTGACAGCCAGGGCAACGGCGTGGCATCGCCCCCCCGTGATCTGATCCCTGATCTGGACCAACTGCCCTTCCCGGCCTACCACCTGCTGCCCGGCTTTCCCGAAAAGTACAAACTGCCGCTGTTCAGCTCACCCAAGTTTCCCAACACCAGCATCATCTCCAGCCGGGGCTGCCCCTACCAGTGCTCCTACTGTGACCGCTCGGTCTTTAGCAAGGGCTTCCGCTTCAATTCGCCGGATTACATCCTGGAACATGTGGCCATGCTCAAACGGGACTACGGCATCCGCCACGTCTTTTTCTATGACGACCTGTTCACCTTTGACCGCAAACGGGTGGCTGAGTTCTGTGAATTGAAGCGAAAAAAGGGGATTGATGTCGGCTACAACTGCATCGCCCGGCTGGAGCATGTCGATGCGGAACTGCTGAAACTGCTGAAGGATTCAGGCTGCTGGCAGGTCAACTTCGGCATTGAATCGGGCGACCCGGAGATTCTGAAGAAACATCGCAAGTTTTACGGGCTGGACGAGGTGGGCCGCAAGCTACAGATGGTGAAGGACGCCGGCATGCGGGTCAAGGGGCTGTTCATGGTGGGACTGCCGGGTGAGGACGAGGCCGCCATCCGACGCACCATCGACTATGCGCTTTCGCTACCGCTGGACGAGATCAACGTCACCAAGTTTACCCCCTTCCCCGGCGCGCCGGTTTATCGGACCCTGCAACAGTTCGGCGAATTTAACGAGGATTGGGAGCTGATGAACTGCATGAACTTTGTCTTTATACCCACCGGCATGAACAAGGAGCAACTGGAAGGGCTGTACGACGAATTTATCAGCCGTTTCTACCGTCGCACCCGCATCCACTGGGGCTACACCCAGATGCTCTGGAAATCGCCCCACAGCGTGCTGGACTTCCTGAAAAATCTGCCGGCCATCATCCGTTTTGAACGCCAGCAAAAATGGTGATACTGCCAACAGCGGCGGCATGCGGTACTGGCATGCCGCCGCTGTCAGTCGTAACATCCGTTAGCGGCCGATGTTGATCTGAATCCCACCACGGTCGGGATTGCGGTGTTTTTTCTTTTTGTGTTGCTTGCCGTTTTTCACCTTTACCGGCTGGCCTGAAAGCTTCACGCCGGGCGGCGGCGGCAACAGCGGCAGCTTCTTTGGTGACGGCAGGCCCGGTGGAGGCGGCGGCAACGGCAAGCCGGCGCTGGCAACCGAGGCCATGACGGTCACGGCAAGCATGATGCAGCCATAACGCAGTATCTGTTTCATCGTGTACTACCCCTTTCCAATCACTTGTCTTTAAAGATCGAGCGGATGTCGCGCCCCGCCCTTTTAAACCCTTCCCACATCTCGATACCGGCCTGTTTGCCGTCTTTTTTAATGCTCTGCCCCAGCTGCTTGAAACCCTGCTTGATCTCCTGGCCAGCCTGTTTGCTGCCTTCCTTAAGCTCGCGGCCGCTCTGTTTGAAGGCCTCTTTGGTCTCTTGACCACTGCGTTTGGCATCTTCCTTCAGCGTCTTACCGGCCTCCTTAAAGGCCTGACCCGTCTCGCGGAACGACTGTTTTACCTCATCATTGAACTGGTTGGCATGACCGCTCCCAACAGCAAGCAAGCAGCACAGGCCAAGACTAGCGACAATCGGTATCAAGCGCATGGGTTACCTCCGGGCAGAGATACGATGCATCAGTGCCGGCATCGGCAGCAGGGCCGCCAGTGCCGTAAAGAAGATGCCAAAATTGGCGGCCCAACCGATGGAGGCCATGGCGCCGTAATCGGTAAAGGCCAGCGACCCAAAACCGGCAATGGTGGTAAGTGCCGACAACAGGATCGAGCGACCGGCCTGGACAAAGGCGGCGCTCTGCTGCGCTGGATCGTGCGAAGCGCAACGATGGAGGATATGCATGCCGTAATCGCAACCGATGCCGACGATGGTCACCACCACCATGATGTTCATGAAGTTGAATTTCATGCCGACCAGGCTCATGGTGCCCAACATGGCCACTGCACCGTACAGCACCGGCCCGAGTGAGGCGGCAACGCCGGACATGGTTCTGAAATGCAGCAGCAGCAATAGCAGAACCATGCCGGTTCCCAGGCCGATTCCCTGCACGGCGCTCCTGCGCACCGCAGCCAGCAGTTCACTGCTGACCAGATCGGTGCCGGTAACCCGGGCCTCTGGCGCCACACTTGCCAGCTGATCGACGAACTGTTCAGGATGCAACTGGCCAGGACGGAAGTAGAGATAGGTCAGGGCATGCCAGCCGGTGACATCCTGCACCAGATGGCGTTCCACCACGCTGCGCAGCGGCGACACGGCCAAGCGGGAGATGATCGTCTCGTCAGGCACCACTGCCGTCAGGCTGCCCGTACGCACCAAGGCCAGGTATGCCGCAAAATCCTGCTGGTCGAATCCCTGGCGAACAAGCTGTTTTTCAAGTGTTGCAGCAGCTGATGCAAGGCCTGACAGGTGGGCAACGATCTGCCGTTGATCGGCCTGACGGTTCATGGTCTGTCCCAGGCTCGACCAGGCCTGTAACCTGCCCTCTGCTGCCAGTTTGGCGGCCAGCTGCTCCACCGGAAGATTACCCTGCAGCACTGCGGCCTGGGTCGGACCGTCGACCGCCACCAGCAGGCTTTTAGGGGCCAGATTCAGGTGCTGCTCCACCAGCTGCTGGGCGCGAAATGCCTCGGAGTGCTGCGGCTGCAGGTTTTTTAGCTCCACATCAAAGGCGGTGCGCTGGGCAAACAGGGCCAACAGCAACCAGGAGACAACGGTGATGGTCAGGATCGTGCGCGGCCAGCGCCCGGCAAAGCGCCACAGGCGGTCCATACCCACCGTCGGCAACGGGCGATAACTGCGGTCAGAGCGATCCAACAGCCGCAGCACCAGCGGCATCAGAACCAGGTTGGCATACAGGGTGAACAGCACCCCCAGCCCCACCAGCAGTCCCAGTTCGGACAGGGCCCGCACCTCGGCCCAGGCCAGGGCCAGAAACGGCAGACAGGTGCTGGCAGCAGCCACAAACAGGCCCTGACCGGTATCGGTGATGGCTCGCGTGATGGCCTGGTCGGTGCTGACGCCACAGCTCCGCTCGCTATGGAAGCGGTCATAGAGGTGGATCGAGTAATCGGCCCCCAGGCCGATGATCAGGGCGGTAAAGGCAAAGGAGATGATATGTACGCTGTCGAGAAACAGCCCGGCCAACCCCAGTGAGGCCAGTACACCGCTGGCGACAAATAGCGGGATCATCAGGGTGGGCCAGAGGTGGCGATACACGGCATAGAAGATACCCAGCACCACCAGCAGTGATGAGACGATACAGGCCAGAATGTTGAACTTCATGGCTGCCTCGTCGATCACGGCGCTGATGTGGGCCCCGGCGCAGGAAACCGCCACCTGACTCCCGGCGCGGGCCTGATTGATGCCGGCCACCAGCTTGCGGGCAAAGGCCATATCCTGCACTGCTTTAGCCGGCTCGGCGATCATGATCAGCACCCGGCCATCCCGTGACATGAAATAGGGTGAGGCCGGGTCCATGTCCAGGGCTTGACTGCCGGCCTTGAGGCGCGGCAGGAACAGATCGCGCAGCCCCAGCGGGTCGGCGATGGCTATGCCGACCGTGCTGGCCCCTAACGAGGTGGCCAGCTGGCTGGTGAGTTGATTGAGCGCCTGTTCGATGCCGGTGTTGCTGAAACGGGCCACCAGCGCGTCAAGCTGATCAGGCGGTACAAAGGCAGCCGGATGGGCAGCGGCAAAGGCCACCAGATCGGCGAAACGCTGGGCCTCTGACTCCTCGTAGATCCGATAGACGACCCGCTTGAAGGCCGGCGCCCCATCAACCTGCAGGGTACGCAGCCGCTCGGCCAGCCGCTCGGCCTCGCCGGAAAGCTGTTGTGGCTCCCCCTCCAGGAGAAAGTAGGCCTCACGTGCGCCGCCGGACCACTCCAGCGAATCCAGCAGCAGACGCAACGCCGGCCGGTCAGCAGGAAACAGTTGGAAGATATCGGTCTCAAAGCGCAAGGTTGCCAGGGAGGCAAGGGACAGGGTCAACAGGATGGTCAGCACCGCCACTACCCGGCGGGGGAAACAGCGGGTCATGCGATCGAGCCAGTTCAGGTGGGACTGAACCAGCGTAGCTGCCTGTCCGAGCATGGTTTTCATTACGTTGCGAGTCATGGTGGTGAGGGTCAGGGGGTCTTAAGCTGCGAGAGAGGGAGCAGCTGCAGCCCTGACAGGGGCACCTGGAACAGCTGGTCATCAAGCACCGTGTTTACCTCCGGCTCCTCCAGGGTCAGACGAATCCGGTCGCCTTCAGCGCTTTCCATTTGCAGTTCCTGCGCCAGCGGCACACCGTCATGGCTGCGGTAATTGCGGTAGCGCACCCGCTCGCCGCTGGCGAGGTTTTTTTCCACCACCAGTCCGTCCTGTAACGTGATCTGTTCAGTACCGCCCCTGATCGCTGGACGACTGATGGAACCGGTGGTCACCGATCCGGTCGGCAGATCGGTATCCAGCACCCAGCGCAGCATGGCAAAGCCCCGCTGGCCGGTGGCGGCCGGCAGCTCGTTGACCTGTCCCCGGTAGGCAACGCCGTTGGCCGGATAGGCCAGGGTCAGCTGTTCGCCATTCAGCTGGGCCTCCATCACCGTCGTACCAAAGGGAGACAGGAGGATCAGGCGCAACTGGTCAGGGCGGCGATAGAGCATCACGCCCCGGGCAGCCAGATTGCGATCGGCCGTACGCAACGAAACGGTTACCGTGGAGCTCAAGGTCTCCACCACGGCGCCGGGCTGCACGGGAACACTGGCCGGCAGCTGGCGGGTGGTTGTCGAACAGGCGGCCAACAGGGCGGCTATAATGATCAACAGCAGACGATACATGCTTACTCCAGCCGGAAATCGGCGTCGCTCAGCCCGACGTTCTTGCGGGTCTTGCGAAAGGTCATCACGGTCCGGTCACCGGCGCGCTCCACAAGCTCCAGCCTGCGCACCGTACCATCCTGCTGCAGTACGATGGTGAGTTCTTTCAATTGGCCGCCCTGGGCCGGACGGATCACCACGTTGGTCAGGCCGGCCAGCTGCTCGGCCCGCACCTCCATCCCTTCCGGTACGCTGGTGACCGGCTTTGCCACCGCTCCAATCCAACGGCCAAGCCCCTGTTCAGGCGGCAGCACGATCCGCTGCCGTTCGCCGTTGGTGCCCAGGCGCTGTTCCAGCACCGTGTCTTTGAGTACGATGACGCCGCTGTAGGGCGGATCAAGCACCATCATGAACCGGTCCGGCTTCTTGAAGCGGATCACCCCCTGCATGACCAGCTTCTTCTTCATGATCGAGAGCTGCTTTTCCTGGGTCAGCTCGGCGGTAAAATCCTGCAGACCGGCAAAGGAGCGCCGCAGCGCCTCAAGCCCTTCCAGTGACGTCAGGCTGCGGGCCTGTACCGGAAAGGGGACGGCCATTATCAGCAGGATTGCAACGACAGACAGACGCTGTTTCATAATGGTCCTATTCCAAGGGTCAGGGTGACGTTCAGCAGTTCTTCATTGGCTACCGTCACCCGACCTTCCATCAGACAGAGGCGTCCAAAGGCCTTGACCACCCGGGCCTCAACCTCCAGGGTCTCGCCCAACAGCGGCGGACGGCCAAAACTGGCCCGATCGATGGTGGCCAGAAAACCGCCATCACCTTGCCGCTCCACAGCCGCGACCCCCGACAGTTGGGCCACCGCCTCAACCAGCAGCACCTGCGGCATAGAGCGCAGCGCTGCGCTGGTACGGTAGCGGGCGCGGGCAAAACTGCCCGGCTGCTGTTCCAGCACCCGATCCAGCATCAGAAAGGGATAGCGGTGCGGTAGATATGCGCTAGGGTCGGGATTAAGCAGGTGTGTCACCGTGCAGACTAAAGGAAAAGTAGGGCCCCTCGGGTGAGGCGGCCAGGTGCAGGCCAGACTGACCGGGCCGCAGCAACCGGCTCAATGCGCCCAGAGCAACGCCGCCCATGGCCAGCGATTGACCTACAACCTGACCCGTGCGGAGGACGGTTTGGGCTCCAATCTTTCCTGCCAGCAGATCGATGCCGGCACCGGCGCCTGAAAAACTGACCTGGTCAAAGGAGCGTTGGGCCGGCAGCAGCCGGTCGATGCCGGCCTGTTCGGCGTTGGGCAGCAGCAGGCCAAGGGTGGCGATCCGTCCGATGCGGGCCTTGATGGCAGCACCGCGTGCCACGGCATGCTCTTCCCGTTCCAGCACCAGTATGCCGCAGCCTTCACCAAAACCGGAGGCGTAGCTGTGTACCTGTCCCAATGCCGCAAAGCCTTTCATCATCAATGAGGTCAATTCATCGACGCCACCGGCCAGCATCACGTCGGCCCGTCCCTCTTCAATAAATCGACAGGCGGCCAGAATGGCCGATTCAGCCGAACAGAAGCGTTGCACAAAGGTAATATTGGGGCCTTTAAAGCCATATTCGATTGAGGCGTTGCTGGCCGGGGCGTTGGCCACGGTGTTGGGAAACAGCACGGGCGATAGCCCCGCCACCCCCTGCTTAAAATAGCCGGTCAGAAACTCGGCTGAATTGGCAATGCCGCCAAAACCGCACCCCAGGGCGATGCCGATCCGCTCTGCCGGGATAGCACCCTTATCGATGCCGGCCTCACGCAGGGCCTGTCCGGTTGTGGCCACTGCAAACTGACTGCAGCGGTCCAGTTTGCGCGCCTTGAGCGGCGGCATAAAATCTGCGGCCTTAAACTGCTCGGCCCGGCCCCACAGCAACCCTTGCCCATCGGCACGCATATCTTCAGGCACCGGTTGCAGACAGCTGCGACCTTCTTTGAGCGCCGCCAGGAGAGGCTCGAGCCCGGTGCCGGCCACTGTAATGGCGCTGGCGCCGGTAATGGCGATTGAACAGGAGAAGGTATCCATTACGCACCCCCCTGCTGCAGATCAGCCGCTGCAAGGGCCAGACTGGTGATGTTGCCGCCAAAGGCGAAGGAGTTGGACAGTGCGATGCTGCAATCGCTTGGCTTGCTGGCGTCGTGGCAGTAGTCCAGGTCACACTCCGGGTCCCGGCCTCTGAAATGCAGGGTGCGGGGGATCGTTTTGGCATTAAGCGCCAGCAGGGTTGCCACCGCTTCGACGGATCCGGCCGCCCCCAGACAATGGCCGGTGATCGGCTTGGTGGAGACCAGCGGCACCTGCTGGACCCGCTCGCCAAAGACCTGCTTCATGGCGTTGGATTCGACCACGTCGTTGGCCGGCGTGCCGGTGCCGTGGGCATTAACCCACCCTACCCGCCCAGTGTCCAGTCCGGCTGCAGCCAGTGCTGCGGTCATCACCCTGGCGGCCGATTCGCCGCTGGGTTCTGGCGCGGTCATGTGATGGGCCTCGCCCACCAGGGCGTAGCCCAGCAGATAGCCAATAATATCGGCCCCGCGGGCCCGGGCGGCCTGCTCCTCTTCTAGCACCACAAAGGCGGCCCCTTCCCCCAGCGTGATACCCTGGCGGCCCAAACTGAACGGCGCACATGGTTCAGGATCCATCACCTTGAGGGAGTTGAAACCGGCAAAGGTCAGCAAGGCCAGAGAGTCGGCCCCGCCGCACAGCATGGCCTTCTGTCGGCCGCTGCGGATTAGATCGGCGCCCCAGCCGATGGCGGAGGCCGATGATGAACAGGCGGTGGTGATGCTACCCTGGTAACCTGCCAGACGATAGGCCAGGGCCAGCTCGGTGCAGGTCTTGTCCGGCAGCACTCCCCGCAGTTGTGCGGGGCGTGACCTTTCACCACGCAGGTCGGCAGCCAGCCACTGCTCGGCCTGAAACATGCCGGCAGCGCCGCCGCCCACGCAGACACCGATGTCGTAAGGATCATAACAGCCAGCCAGACCGCTCATGGTCAGTGCTTCTTGGGCGGCCAGCAGGGCAAACTGGTCGGTGCGGGAAAGACGGGTCACCTGACGTCGCGTGAAATGGGCCGCAGGGTCATAGCCTTTAACCTGAACCGCAATCTTTGACGGAAAGTCGGCCACGTCGAACAGATCCACCGGGCCGACGCCACTCTTGCCCTGCAGGACAGCAGTACGGAAGTCAGGTATCGATTGGGCGGCGCCACAGAAGACCCCCATGCCGGTGATGACGATGCGGGTAGCGGTCACAGCACCCCTCCGTCCACCACCAGACATTGACCGGTGATGTATGATGCCTGGGGAGAGGCCAGAAAGGCCACGGCGGCTGCTACTTCGTCAGGCTGGCCGATGCGGCCCAGGGCGGCTGAACCGATAATCTGGTCAACGCGATCCTGCTTCAGGTCGGCGGTCATGTCGGTGGCGATCAGGCCGGCCGCCACGGCATTGACCCGGATTCCCATCGGTCCCAGTTCACGGGCCAGGGATTTGGTGAAGCTGATGGCAGCCCCCTTGGAGGCGGCGTAGTTGGTCTGGCCGCCAGCGCCGGACAGACCGGAGATGGACGAGATGTTCACAATAGCGCCGCTACGGCGGGCCAGCATCTTGCGCACCCCCCACTTACAGCAATGAAACAGGGGATACAGATTGGTACGGATCACGCTATCCCAGTCGTTGTCGGACATCATAGCCAGATAGCCATCACGGATGATACCGGCATTGTTAACCAGCACATCCAGATGACCACGTTCCTCACTTGCGGTATCAATCAGAGCGACAGCGCCGGCCGACGTGCTGACATCAGCCCTGACCACCCTGACACAGCCGGCCAGCCCTTCGGCCTCCTGTTGCAAGGCGACTGCAGCGGCTTCATTTTCGAGATAGGCGGCGTAGACCTGGGCACCGGCTGCGGCAAACCGCAGTGATATGGCCCGGCCGATTCCCCGTGTGCCACCGGTCACGGCCACCACGGCATCCTTGAAATCCATAGCTACTCCTGCTGGGGTATATACATAAGGCGTAACTATACCCGATGTGCGGGCTACTTGTCCAGAAACGGGGTGCCCCGATGCTCAGCGAGATTGACAAAGGCTCTTCGTCGAAATGAGTGGGTAGCCGTGGTATAGTCGGTCATCTCATTTTGGAGGTGCCCGTCACATGCAACCCGAACAGCTCTTTGGTATGGCCCTTGGCATCGTCTCTCCCTGGGAAGTA